>Ga0256405_10000252_pt1 | contig 180864 bp, 148 predicted proteins | sample RumenRJG_02DNA_FD_189096 | JGI IMG/M metagenome (GOLD analysis project Ga0256405, IMG submission 189096) | Bovine rumen microbial communities from Lethbridge, Alberta, Canada - RJG_02 | ecosystem: Host-associated > Mammals > Digestive system > Stomach > Rumen | place: Canada: Alberta... | reverse complement strand
ACTCACCCGTTCGCCGCTGGGCATTGCTGCCCCGCTCGACTTGCATGTATAAGACACGCCACCAGCGTTCGTTCTGAGCCAGGATCAAACTCTTCATTAATTTTCAAAGTCTTGGTCCCGTTACTTTAATCACGTTCGTATTGACTCTCCAAGAAAATTCTTGGACCCGTCACTAAGCACATCTCCGATTCCTTCAATCTTCCCGGCGGCCTCGCGGGCCTCCGCACCCCCCTTTCCGAGGGTGAGGCCAATTATAGAACAATTTTTCGCCCCCGGCAAGGGGTTTTGCGAAAATTTTTTCTGTTTTTTAGCTTTTTTTCGCCAAGCACCCCTGGAAACGGGTCGTGAACCGCCTGGACCCAAGACTGTCAACAGGTTGTCAACAAAAATGTGGGGCGGTTGCATGCGGCCCCGGGACAGGCCCGGGGTGACAGGGGAAAGGGAGAGGAGATCCCCGTGATTCTATCGCCCTATCGCTACGCTCCAGGGTTCCAGAATGACAGCGGGGATGACAAGGATGGATGCGGGGAGAACTCGCAAAGATTAACGGTCACCAGGGTTTTCGTCAGCAGTAAAAGGTTATCCGCACAATCATCAACATTCTTCTTTTCTAAATTGAATCTATGGCCCATTACGATCCACGATTTTTACCCATCTGCAAAGAAGACCTAGACGAACTGGGTTGGGATTACGTGGACGTAATTATCATCAGCGCCGACGCCTATGTGGATCACCCCTGCTTTGGCCACGCCGTAGTGGCAAGACTTTTTGAACACGAGGGCCTGCGGGTGGCAATTCTCCCGCAACCCAACTGGCGCGACGACCTGCGGGATTTCAAGAAGCTGGGACGCCCGCGAATGTTCTTTGCCATTAGTAGCGGCATGGACAGCATGGTGAACCACTACACCGCCGCAAAGCGCCTAAGGAGCGACGACGCCTTCACTCCCGGCAACAAGGTGGGATTCCGCCCCGATTACGCGACCTACACCTATGCGAAGATTCTGAAAAAACTCTATCCCGATGTGCCGCTGATGATTGGCGGGCTGGAATCGAGCCTGCGCCGCGTGACACATTACGACTACTGGAGCGACAGGCTCAAGCCCAGCATTTTATTCGACACCCAGGCAGATCTTCTGGTTTATGGCATGGGCGAAAAGCCCCTGAAAGAAATGGTGCGACTCCTAAAAAAAGGCGTACCCTTCTCCAGCCTGACATCCATTCCCCAGACAGCTTACCTGGCACCCAAAGGGAATGTTCCCAAGAACAAAAACTGGGAAGACCTACGCCTCGCCAGCTACGAAGAATGCCTCGCCAGTAAGCGCACTCAGATAGAAAACTGCCGCAAGGTGGATATCGAATGCAACAAGTGGTTCCAGCGCCGCATATTGCAAGATGTGGCGGAACAGACCGTGGTGATTAATCCCGCCTACCCGCCCATGGAATACGGAGAACTGGACGAAAGTTTCGAATATCCCTATGCCCGCGAGCCCCACCCCCGCTACAAGAAGCGCGGAAACATACCCGCCTTCGACATGATCAAGTTCAGCATCAACACCCACCGTGGCTGTTTCGGCGGTTGCAGTTTTTGCGCCATCAACGCCCACCAAGGAAAGTTCATTGCCAGCCGTAGCCGTGAAAGCATTTTGCGGGAAGTAGATTTGATAACGAAGATGGACGGATTCGCCGGCACCATCACCGACTTGGGCGGCCCAAGCGCCAATATGTACAACATGCGGGGCCGCGACCAGAGCCGTTGCCAAAAATGCGCACGGCCCAGTTGCCTCACGCCCAAGATTTGCGACAACATGGACACCCGTCACAAGGAAATTCTGGAGCTCTACCGCGAAGTGCGCAATCACCCGAAGGTAAAGCACCTGTTTATCGGGAGCGGTGTCCGTTACGATATGCTGCTGCAAGAAACCAATGACGCTGAACTGCGCAAGGACCACGAGGAATACGCCCGGGAGCTCATCGACTACCATGTGAGCGGACGCTTGAAGGTGGCGCCGGAACACACCAGCGACGAAGTCCTGAAACTCATGCGCAAGCCCAGCTTTACGCTGTTCCACAAGTTCAAGGAATTCTTCGACGACGAATGCAAGCGCATCGGTAAAAAACAGCAGATTATCCCCTACTTTATCAGTAGCCATCCGGGCTGCACCGAAGCCGACATGGCGGAACTGGCCCTGGAGACAAAACAGCTGGGGTTCCAGCTGGAACAGGTTCAGGACTTCACGCCTACGCCGATGACGATTGCAACGGAAATGTTCTACTCCGAAATGACTCCCGACGGAAAGCCCCTTTACGTAGCGAAAACTCCGGAGCAAAAGAAAAGCCAAAGGCAATTCTTCTTCTGGTACATTCCGGAAAACCGCCCGCAGATCCGCGCCACCCTGGAGCGCCTCAAACTGGGCAAGATCGGGCGCCTGCTTTTAAGCCGTAGCGCAAAGGCCGAAGGCAAGGAATTTTTCCCCAGCAAGGAACGGGAAACCAACGCCGAATACCGGGAGCGGGAACAGCAAAAGCGGGAGCAGCGCTCCGGCACCATCGTGCCCAAGAAGGTCGGCGAAAAAGGCCGCTGGGAAAATTCCGCCCGCAAGGAACGTCGCGCCGCACAGTTCGGGAATAAAAGGAAAAATTTCCAGAACGAGCGAAAGCAAAGGGATCCCCGGTCAAGCCGGGGATGACGACGCTATCGTCAAGACTACTTAAGAACGGGCAAGCACGCTCCACCACTCTGTACTGATTCGTTCCTGCTTTACTTTGAATCCGGCCTCTTCGAACCATCTGAGAATGTAATCTTTTTCGGTCAGAAGCTGGCCGCTGATAATCAGTTCACCGCCGGGGGCAAGCAGGTCTTCAATGTCGTCACGGAGCGGCCAGAGTTCACTGCGGATCATGTTGCAGAGGATGACGTTGAACTTCGTTCCATCCTTGAAGGCATCCAAAAAGCCGAGTACGCAATCGCTCGTGCCAAAGCCGTTCCGCTCGAAGTTTTCGGCAATACAGGGAATGGTCAGCGGGTCTATTTCGGTACCCACCGCAAGTTTCGCCCCCAGACGCCGGGCAAACATGGCCAAAATTCCCGTACCCGTGCCAATGTCCAGAACCGTCTTCCCCTTGAAATCTACCGATTCCATGAGAGCGGCGCAACTGCTGGTGGTATCGTGTTCCCCTGTACCGAAGGCAGTCTTTGCTTCCAGTTCTAACACCACGGCCTCGGGGTCTTCGGGCGTAAATTCCACCCAAGGCGGGCGCACCCACAGATGGGGGCTTACCGAAACGGGTTGCGCACGGTCCCGCCACCACTTGTCCCAATCCTTGGCGGGTTCCTCGCTGAGCGTCCAGTTATACTGCGGGAACTCCCCTACAATGCGGTCCCGCTCGGCCTTGTCGCCGGTATAGAAACAAAAGTCCGTACGGCCATCGGCCTTCGGGTCCAGCTCTTCGAGGGTCGCCACTCCGGCTTCAAACAGCAGGTAGCTTGCCAGTTCAAAATCTTCTACGGCGCAGTAACCTTCGGCCTTGTACCAAGTATCTACTTTCTGCATAATCTTACCGTATTTGTCTCGTGGTCAACAACATTCCGTTCTGTTCCACCAATATAACAAAGGATTGCTTTCCTAAAGTCGCTGGCAACGCAGCCTTGACAAAATTGCCTTCAAAAAACTTATCATAAACTAGATTTCCATTCAAACTAAACAAGCGCACTCTATTGTTTCCTGCTTTAGGTAACTGTACCAGCACAACATTGTTGCGATGATCTAACGAAACATCGCAAGCCGTATGTCCCCTTCTTGCATATTGCACAAAGCGTTCGCTAGAACTAGACGGAGTCATACTCGAGGAGGACGCATCTTCACTTGAACTAGACTGTATCATACTCGAAGAAGATTCCCCTTCACTAGAACTGGATTCTTCGCTTGAACTGGAAATTTCCATTTCTACATTAAACAAGGCATAAGTTTTATCTTCTGATTCAGAAATACCGTAAATGTGCACTTCGGCCCTTGCCCCAGACCAAAATCTAAAATCGCTAAATTCCGTCACGACCTTTGTCCCCGGAAAAACATCGTAGGGCCTAGCGTATTTATCGATTTCAGGACTAGCTTCTTCGATATCTACGTGCATGTGGTTACCGTCGTTATTGACCGTTTTTTCTTTCCATACAGAAGCCACATAGTCGATATGCCATATCAGCATTCCCGAATTGGGTTGCCCTACATCCCAGTCCTTTTGCGTCCTGTATTCCAGCAGGAACATTTCATCGGGGTTATTCGGGTTAGTAATGCTATAGGCGTTGTTACCGTCGATTTTATCAAGCTTTACTTGGCCTACGGTATAGAGCTCCGTAGGGTTCATCCACCCCAGGGACATCCGCTCGAAGGCAGAATAAAAAGGCGGTGCGCAGTTTTGTGTTCCGTATGAATTGTAAGGACAGTTGTAATTCCCGTTGTCCATCACGTCCCACTTTTTAGGCGTCTTGCGGGGATTGTTTCCCTTTAAGTCGTACATGTCAGGCAACCCGAGAACATGGCTGAACTCGTGAGCGAAAGTTCCTATCCCGCCCAAGATATCCGTGGAGTTGTCCTTTTTGTAGGCGTATCCGTCAATTTCGTTGGAACAGGCGTAGCGGTTGGCGTAAATGTCGTTCCCCATATTCTTTCCAGATCGTTTGTTCACAGAATTGCCGATGTACCAGGCATGGGGCCAGATAGCGCCCACTACGCCGGAGTTGTTAGCTCCCACTCCTGCATAGAACATATAGGTAAAATCGATTTCGCCATCGCCATCGTTGTCGTATTTGGAATAGTCAATGCTCTCCTTTTTTTTCAAGGAATCTAGCGCCTCTATTAGTGCGGAGCGTGCCCCCTCGTAGTTTCTGCCGTCGTTACCGCTGGATGTCGTTCCGTAGTCGTTTCTATTCCGAGAAATGGTCACGGGCCCATAGACGTCGAAGGTGGGGCGGAAAAGACCCATGGAATTCTTGACGAAATAATCGCGAATGCTTCCGAGGTTGTAATATTCGTTGTACCCTTCCTTGTTCATGTAGTCCGTAAATTGGGACTTGGGGTCGGCACTCTTGAACTTGACATCTTGAAATTGTACGAGGATTACTATGCCGCGAACGTCGCCTTGCGTAACTTTGGGATTATAGCTGGGCATGCGCATCACTTCGCGATAGGCAAAATCCGGCACCCGGTAGTCCATAGGTTCCATAGGGGGATTTTTTTTGAGCAACAGGTCGTAGATGCGGGTTTGGTCGAGACTAGTCAGAAATTCCACATCGGAACCGCTGCGTTCATTCGAGTTGCGGGCGTATATTCCAGAAGGTTCGCCTTCGTTGTTGATGTAGGTGTAATACCCGAGAAGGTCTTCTTTCAAAAAGTAACCATCTTCGGTCTGCAACACATGGAATTTTTCGTCGCCAACAAAGCGGGCTTCCAGCACGCTGCCGTCGGGCTGTTTCAGGGGGAATGTTCCCTCGTCTGCCGGGACAGCCAAGCAGTAGCTCGCCATCAGCAGCATAAGCATTGTTGTCGAAAAAATTCTCACAATCACTCCTTAGACTCAAAATAATAAAGTATATTACGGATAGGTATGCTCTATATCCATCAATATCCCGATTGGACGCACTTTCGGTTCGATTCCCGGAAGGTCCTGAACGCTCTTGGCGAAACCCGCCTGCAAGAGGGCAAGCTTATTGGCGCCATGGAGACCTGCGGGTTCCAGGATTTGGAACAGGAGCTGTTGATTCAGGATATTCGTTCCAATTCTGCCATTGACGGGATTCATCTGGACAAGGCTTTTGTGGAGCAGCAGGTGGCTCTTGTGCAGGGGGGCTCCGCCCAGTCGGCAGACCCTGCGGTACGCATATATCTCGCCGCCATTACCAAGGCGTTTAATCCGTTGACTCAGGAACGTCTGTTTGCATGGCACGCCTCCATGGGACAGAACAAGGTGGCCAGTTTTCGCGCTGCACCCAGTGCGGTCCAATACCACCAGGGTGAGCTCCAGTTGGATTTCGAAGGGCCGAATCCGGAACGGCTGGAGCAAGAGGTGGAGCGCTACATCCAGTGGATGGAAAGTTCCAGCATGGACGGCGTCATCAAGGCGGCGGTGGCCCATTTCTGGTTTGCGACCCTCAGGCCTTTTGCCGATGCCAACGGCCGCTTGGCAAGGCTCCTCACCATCGTGGCCCTTGCCCGCAGCGAGCAGACCACCCGTTGCCAGTTCTCCCTGAACCAGGCTTTTCTGGAGCGCCGTGAAGATTATTTTAAGATTCTCAACGCGACCCAGCGCGGTAACGGCGACTTGACGGAATGGATTCTCTGGTTTATCGAAACATTGCAGGCTGCCATGTCGAGCACCCGGGAGCGCATTCTCAAGGAACAACGCAAGACGGCCTTTTACAACCGCCATGCCGGAGAGGCTTTTGACGAAAAGGACCAGAAGTTGTTTACCGCCCTGTTTGCTGGAACGCTTCCCGCAAGTTTTACCGCCAAGGAACTGGCGACAATTATCGGCCAGAGTCACGACACGGCCCTCCGCACTATCCAGAAACTCATCGCCAAGGGCATCTTGAAATCCGACGAGAAGGGCGGCCGCAGCCAGCGGTATTCTATTAGGGGATAGGGGCTAGGATCTAGGGGTTAGGGGATAGAACGAAAAAAGACCCGCTTTCGCGGGCCTTGATTTTCCAAAAGAAAAGCTTGATTACCCTTCTTCCAGGGCTTCCTTGAATTCGTCCACCGTGGCGATGTATTCGTCGATCATGTCGGGCTTGGAATCCAGGTGGGCAAGAATCTTTTCCAGGTGTTCCTTGTTGAACACGGCCTTCAGCTGGCGGCTGGCGTGACCCTTGTAGCCCCATTCCTTGAGGATTTCGTCGGTGACCACGAAGGAATCGTCCATAGACACGAAACGCATGGGGCCATAGACAGCCCAGTTGTGTTCCATCTGCATGCATTCCGGTTCCTGCATTTCGGGGTTGGCCATGTAGCGCTGGATATGGCGGGTGCGAACATCCTTGATCTTGTCGATGCGCATATAACCCATGATCAGGTACTTGTTGCGCATTTCGGAATCGCTGAGGCCTTCGTAGCGGGTGCCGAACAGAATGTAGCGGCTCTTGGCACGGACGATGGCGTTGATGTTTTTCACGTTGCAGCAGCTCATGAGACCGTAGGTGCTGGTCTCGTAGTTGGGTTCGTAAAAGAAGCCCTTGCCGTTTTCATTGAGCTGGTCGCGGACGGGCATTTCGGACTGGTGACTGGTCTCCACATAGAGCAGGCTGCCGGCGGCGTTGCCACGGTAGTCTTGCCAACCTTCAAGATTGATTTGTGTCTTAGGCATTATTCAACCCCTAAAAAAGTGATACATAATAAAAAAACCAGCGGACCTAAAAAGGTTCGTCATTTACGTTGCCAAAATACAAAAATCAGTGCTAGAGGGTGAGGGCTTCTGCCGAAATATCCGCCATTCCGAACAGATTAGCCCCTTTTTCGAAGAATTTGGCGGTGTCCGTAGTCAAAAAGCGGGTCTTGCTGGACCGCGAAAGCCGGGCATCCATCTCGGGGTGGCGGTTCAGGTAGTCGACGGTCTTGTCCGCCACGATCTGACCCTGGATGACCAGGCGCACTCCTGCGGGGAGTGCCTCCCGGATTTCTTTTTCCAGCAGGGGGTAATGGGTGCAGGCCAAAAGGACGGTGTCTATTTCGGGGTCTTTCTGGAGCAGCGCTTCTACATCTTTCTTGACGAAAAAGCGGGAGCCTTCCGTACCCATCTCGCCGTTTTCTACCAGGGGAACCCACATGGGGCAGGCGTGCTGAGTGACCTTCAGTTCAGGAAAGAAATGGCTGATTTCTATCTGGTAGCTGTTGGACGAAACCGTACCTGCGGTAGCGAAGATGCCGATGTGTCCTGTGCGGCTGAACTTGCCGATTTCTTCGGTAGTGGGCCTGATGATACCCAGCACCCGCTTGTCCGGAAACTCTACGGGCAACACCTGCTGCTGGATGCTCCGGAGCGCCCGGGCCGATGCCGTATTGCAGGCGAGAATCACCAGGGGGCAGCCCCTGTTGAAAAGCTCCCGCACGCACTGGAGGGTGTAGCGGAAGATGGTCTCGAAACTCCTGCTCCCGTAAGGCGCCCGGGCGTTGTCGCCCAGGTACAAGAAGTCGTATTCGGGCAGGGCCTTGCGCAAGTCCTGCAAGATAGTGAGCCCGCCAAATCCGGAATCGAAGACGCCTATCACAGGGCGGCCTCCATGCGGGAACGGACCAGGGGCATCAGTTCCTTTCTTGGGTCGTTGTCACCCTGGCGTTTTTCGATTTCGCCTGCGTCGATGGGCTCGAGAATCTGTACGCTCACCTTGCAGCGTCCGGTATTCTTGCGGCGTTCCCACACGGCAGAAGTGCCGCGGATAACCACAGGGAGCACTATAGCGTGTGACTCTAGCGCAAGCCTGAAACCGCCGCTCTTAAAGGGCGAGAGTGCTTCACTTTTTCCGCGAGTGCCTTCGGGGAACAGACAGAGCCTTGGTGCCCGGCCAGATGCCATGGCTTCGCGAATCAGCGCTCCGCCACCACCCTTTTTACGGTTGATAAAAATGCAACCGATCTTGTGCATCCAGAAATTGAGGAATGGGATGAACCTAAGCGAAGCCTTGGCGATGAACCCCACAATCCGTTCGATGGAAAGAAACATCACGGGAATGTCGGCGTAGGAATTGTGGTTCCCCATAACGAACACGGGGCGGCTCCAGTCCACCTTGGAAAGAATCGCCTGGTCTTTTATTTCCAGGTCAACCCGCAGCACGTTCATGCAGAATCGGGAGAACTTCTGGATTTTTCCTTCGAGCCAGGTGTTGAAATTTTTTCCGTAGGCAACCAAGATAAAGGGCAGCGCGAGAATATGCGCGAGCATATAGCCAAGCACTACAATTACCACGTATATTCTAAACAAGATAACAGGCATAGTCCATCGGGGTTGCTTGGGGTAGCGGGGCAGGAACCTGGACGGTTTCAGTTTCAGCAGTTTCCCTTTCCAATACCTCTGCTTGCAATATAGCAAAACCAGATAAGACTCGGCACGGGTCACCCCGACGTAATACAGCCGCCTTTCTTCGTCCATCTGCGCCTTGCGCTGTTTGCGGTTACCTTCGCACTTGCCCGGCGTGAACCCTTCGGCAAGTCCTGCGTAAAAGACTACGGCGTACTGGAGGCCCTTGGAGGCGTGCACCGTCTCGATATGGATGCCGTCTTCTAGCACCTCGTCGCCTGCCATGGGGTCGCCGGCGATGGGCAGCTCGCATTCCCGCAGGGCCTCTTCGAAATATTGCCGTAGCCGGTTGTACCGCACCAAAATGGCGAAGTTTTTCCATTGGAGTCCGTAGTTTTCGCGCAGGGAATGAATGGCGGTCTTTATCCTTTCGATTTCTTCGATGGGGTTGTCCGACACCCAGACTTCGGGCTTGCGGTTTTCGGTGAAAATCCTGTTGCCGCCGGAGCCCTTTGGGTTCCCTGCCCGGAGAACCTTCCGTAACGTTACGGGCTTGTTCACAAAAATGTCGTTGGCCAAATGCAGTACGTTCGGTACGGAGCGGTAGTTCCATTCCAGACGGATGAGGGTACTGTCCTTGAAGTCCGCCTGGAAACGCCGGATGTTCCCGATGTCCGCTCCGCGGAAGCCGTAAATGGCCTGGTCGTCGTCGCCAACCACGAACAGGTCCTTACGGTTTCCGAGAATGTTCTTGACCAGCCTGTACTGGGAAGGGTTGATGTCCTGGTATTCATCTACCAGGATTTCGGCCCACAGGGACTGAAAGTATTCTCTTGCCTTTTCGCAGGTTTCAAGCAGCCTGATGGCGAGGTAAATCAGGTCTTCGAAAACCACGTTTCCAGACAAAATAACGTTTTTCTGCAGGGGTGAAATTTTTTTCTTGATGGCGCCTGGTAAATCATCTGAAAAAAGTTCCTCCCGGTTCAGCTTGGCGGCAGGAATCTTTCGCCTTGCCAGTTCCCGCAAGAATTCCCGCTGGTCCGTTTCCTTTGGGGTAGGAATCTTGTTGAACCCGAGAATCTCGTAGGCAAAGCGCTCTCCTATTTTCTGCTTGAGCATGAACAGCGCGAGGGAATGAAATGTGCAGAGCCGTACACCGGCTTCCGGGAACAGGGCTTCTACCCGCTCCCGCATTTCGGCTGCGGCCTTGGCGGTGAAGGTAAGGGCCAGAATCTTTTCGGGCTGTACCCCGCTCATGATGCGGTACTGGATCCGCTTGGTCAGTACAGAAGTTTTGCCCGAGCCCGCCCCTGCAAGAATCAGGAGAGCTCCGTTTTGTTTATGGTCGTGCAAGACGGCCATACGCTGGTCGCCGTTCAGACCTTTCAAGATGCTTTCGGCATCCATAGGTTACCGTTGTGGAATGCGGCGCCCCGAAATTTGCGCCTGCGGGATATGGAAAAGGGACTAGGTGGTTTCCTTGTCCGAAACATTCGAATGGCCGCCCAGTAAAAAGGCGAAGCCTCCGAACAGACTCAACAACAAACTTACAAAATAGGCCAGCAGCTGGATTACCACCGATTCGAGACCGGGCACTCCGGCGCGGGCGAACAGGGACTGGGCGAGCAGTTCCCTAGGGCCGAACCCGCCGATAGAAATAGGCAGGGCACTTACGATAGCTACCAGCGGGATGTAGTAGAAATACCAAGAGATAGACAGCTCCACGCCGACGGCGATACCGCAGAAGAAGTGCACCAGAATGCGGAGGGCCTGTGTTACCGCCGAAAGTCCGGTAATTTGCGCCATCAGTTTTTTGGACTGGAAATTCTGGAAGCGTTCGAACATGCGCTCCATGCGCGAACTGATGCCCTTCGGCAAAATTCTAGAAAAAACCTTGTGACCCAACCGCCCTAGCCGCCGACTGCAAAGCCCGCCCAGCAAGGCGCAGAACCCGATAAATATCCACACCGACGGCCACATGAACGCCCGCTGGGCGTCGTCGTGCATAAAGAACAGGAGCCCCATGCCCAAGGTGAAAAGCGTTACAAAGAAAAGCCCAAAGAGCCTGTCGAAGAATGTAGCGGTAAGTCCGGCGCCGACGCTGTCCTGCCCACCCTGCATGCGGATGTCGTAAACCTTCTTGACGTCGCCGCCCACGTTTCCGGGCATGAAGTTGTTGAAGAACAGCCCCACGTAGTAAAGCTTCAGCAGGTGGCCGTACTTTAAGTTCACGCCCTGCCGCTCCAGCAGAAGTTTCCATTGCAGGCAGGCCGTGAAGTTGGAAAGGGCGAGGCAGACCACGGCAAGCGCGAGAGGCAGCAGGCTCTTTGTAGAGAACAGCCGATACAAATCCCCGATGTCCCAATCCGGATCGCCCACGATGTTACGGTACACGAAATACGCGGGGACAATGGTCACCGTGAGTTTCAGCAGGAACACCAGCGCGGATTTGAGCTTCGGGGACAGTTTCATGGACTAGGGCTTTTTGCCCAGGACTCCTATGCTCAGCTGGGTGTAATGCATCAGGGGGTTGGATTCCAGGGAATCCAGGATACGGTCTTTTACCTTCTGGTAGGCGGTCCCCTGTAACGGATACTTGGGCAGTTCCACGCCTAGCTTGAAGCAGAATTCCCGTGCCATACGGTAGAACAGGTTGGGGCGCATCCAGTCGCCGTACTGGTAGACATTTTCAAAGCCTGCGTCGGTCATGAGTTTTTTCAGCTGGGGCATGGTGAACTGTTTTTCCCAGCCGGCGAACCACTTGTCCATGGCAATCAGGATATGCTTGATGATGGTGTAGGGGTGCACTGTTTGCGGTACGTCGCAGAGGCAGTGTCCACCGTGCTTCAATATGCGGAAGTTTTCCTTGATGAGCGGGAGAGAATCCTTGAAATGTTCCGCTAGCCCTTGATGGAAAACCAGGTCGAAGGTGTTATCGGGGAAGGGCGCCTTGAAGGCGTCGCCACGGACGAGTTTCAAGTTGTCGTATAGATTGTCTTTTGCCCGCAGACCATCTACAATCTTCAAGCTGTTCTCGGCAAAATCTAATACGTACACGTCGGCGCCCAGGCGGGCAAGCTCGGCGCTGTCACGGCCGGTGCCGGCGCCAACTTCCAGCACCTTGAGTCCTTCGAGCTTAAAATTCTTCTTGATGGTATTCAGCACCGATGGAGACGAAGGATACACCTTGTCCATGTCGTTTTTCTGTTGCCAAAAACGATTCCATACGGACTGGTCTGGTTCTTTTACTGTCATAACCGGCAAAATATACGAATTTGTATCTTACAGAGTATCAACGAATTATGATCTCTTCGTGTATTTTTCTGCTTTTTACCTCTTTTTGTAACAAAAAGATGACAATGTTTGAATTTTGTGACAAAATTTTCTATATTCAACCCATGTTTAAAGACGATATGGGGCGTTTTTTTGCCAAGTTGTAAAATTTTGTTCTTTTGGCATACAACTTGCTCAAAAAAAGCGATATTTAGAGAGACAAGGTTATAAAAATGCATATTGATTCAACAGATACAACCCTAAAAAGATACCTCGAAGACATTAGACGCACAGCCCCCCTTTCCCGCGAAGAAGAACAAATTCTTTTCCAGAAAGCGAAAGAAGGCGACAAGATTGCTAGAAAGAGACTGATTTCTGCCAATATGCGTTTCGTTTTGAAAGTGGCCATCCAGTACCGTGGCTGCCCGATTCCGCTGCCGGACCTGGTGAGCGAGGGTGCAATGGGCCTGGTGCGCGCCATCGAGTCCTTTGAGCATACCCGCGGCCTCAAGTTCATTAGTTATGGCGTGTGGTGGATCAAGGCTTACATTACCCGCGCCATCAACGAACAGGGCAACCTGATCCGCTTGCCGGCGAACCAGCACCTGCGCGTGCGCAAGGCCCTGCACGAACAGAGCCGCGGTAAAGAGATTAACGAAGAGATTCGCGAACTTATCCAGATCGGTCAGCGCGGCGTATCCTTCGATAGCCCCTTGAAGGCGGACTCCAAGGCCACATACGCCGAAGTACTCCCCGACAATGGTGCGTCCAACCCTGAGGCCGATTCCGAAATCCAGAGTGTAGAGAGCCTCGCCCGCGACCTGATGGAACAGCTCCCGGAGCGCGAAGCGAAGGTCATTACCGGCATTTTCGGTATCAACCAGGAAGCTCCCCAGACGTTACGCGAAGTGGGCGAATCCATGAACATTTCCCACGAGCGCGTCCGTCAGCTGCGTGACCAGGCGCTCCGCCGTATCCGCAAGTACAACAGCAAGGAATTCCTGCAAGAAAAGAAAGACGCGTTCCTCGCGGCTATTAACAAATAATAGCCGCTCCATGACGCAGGGGGCTTTGCCCCCCTGGACCCCCTTCCCAGATTTTGGTCACGATTAATAAGTAAATCGCTGCCATGCGACGCAAGGGGCTCCGCCCCCAGGACCCCCTTTCCAGAATCGGGTCCTAAGTCGGGACACGATTAACGTTTTATACAAAAATGCCGGGCAGACACCCGGCATTTTTCATTTGAAGATTACGCCCTATTTTTTCTTCTTGCGGCGGACGCCCCACTTGTCCTTGATTTCTTCTTCAATCTTTCTCTTGGCATAACGAACTACCATCTTGAACTGCACCGTATAGACACCGGCTCCCACGAAGCGTCCGCTATGGTCCTTGAAGTTCCAGTTCACGAACACCTTCTGGTCGGAATTCAAGCAGTTTCCGCCAAACTTCGGACTGTTACAAGGCACCGTGATGACGGTATCGTTCACATATTGTCCAAGATGGTCAAAGTAATGCACCACGAAGGAGATGAACACCTTTTCCGGGTCCAGGGAATCCAACACTGAAGGATCCACGGAACCGTCGGCGGCAATCTGGGCGCGATCCAGCAACTGCGGCACGAACCGTTCGCCTAGCTGAACCAGGTGGCCCAAGGCCCCTTCCTTTTCCAAGTCTTCCTTGGTGGTGGAGCTAGGCACGTAGCGCAGATTCACGGAACTCATGGTATGCAGGATTTCGTCCTTGTCGTCGAAGGTACCCATCTTGGTAGATTCCACCAAGTGGTTCAAGAGGCCTCCGATAATCACCGGCGACGGGTCATCTCCGGCGATGTTACCGAAGTTGTCCTGAATGGCACCCTTGCTGCCACGAACAACCATCAGAGAATCACCCGGCATCACCGTGACCTGTCCTGCATCCAGAATCAGTGTTGCGATCATTCCATCTTCGGACCAAGAGATAGACGAGGGAATCAGATCCAGAGTATCCTTACCGTGAATGTAACGGAAATAATCCCTGCCATCTACTTTTTTGATGGGCTCCGAGAAGGCCACAGCCAGCGTATCCGCCTTCTTGCCGTAATTGAGGGTGGCGCCCGCAATAACGGGAGACATCTTGTCGGTGACCTTTACAGGGTCCTCGTTCACAAAGATTTCATCAAAGACCGGATAGTAGGTGTAGACCGTCGCTGGAGGCAGCTGATCGCTAATACTGGTCACGCCCTTGGCAAGTGGCGACGGGGAGTATACATCCCAAATCACCTTGGTCGGATCGTTCGGGTCCAGTTTCAGATACGAAGGCTGAGCCTGCAGCTGAACGAGCAATCCACGGTCGCTATACCAGGGGAAGGTCATGTGGAGTTTTTCCAAATCCTCCTGCTTCAGAGGCGCGGAATAGTTGACGACCACCTGGTCCATGACTCCGTCGTAATCCGTATCCCAATATTCCACCGCCTTTACCGCCGGCAGGCGATCCACCACCGTCACGGGGACATGGCGGTCGTATTCGTCGGACGTGATGAAGGGTGCGTTGCTGAAGGTCACATTGGGATACAGGGAAACGCTATCTTTCATGTTCCCTTGGAGTTTCAGGTCTTCGCCCACAAATATGACAATATTTTTCGAAGGCAAGTAGACCTTGGAAACCTGGCCAAGTCCAAAGAACACTTCCTTGCCCTTTTGCTTCATGGCAATCAGCATCTCTGGATAGCTCAAATCAATGGGAATAATATCAACATTGAACTCCACAAACAAAGAGTCCAGGCCACCCTTGGTAGTATCCCTAATGGCGTGTGCCGCCTTGATGATATTGGTTCCCAGTTCCACCAGGGGTACCTGACGCACGTAGGTGGCCCCGTTCTGCTTGTCCTTATAGACAATCTGGGCATAGGAGCTCTGGTCGATTTCATCGGGGAACACCAGGTCGGAAACGTCGTTCAGGATAATCCTGTTCCGTTCTCCGTTGAGGGTCGGTACCGTCGCCGGATTCATGGTCACACCGTTGACCACCAGGGAAACGGACACCACATCTACAAATTTGGACAACGTATCCTGTAACAGGATTTCCACGTAATCCAGCTGGCCGTCTAGCTCGCCGGAGTCCTTGATTAGAGCAATCTTGCCTTCGGGAACCACCGCAAAGAAGTTGATATTGTCTATCACTACAAGCTGACCTACTTCGTTGGTGATGTAGATTTCTCCATTGCGTACGGGGTCATAGGCGGTCACATAAATCGTGACGCTGCCGTCGGCATTGACCTTGATGGAATCGCCCGGAGCCGGGTTGTTGGGGTCTATCAGGATAAGTCCCGACGGAGTGGTGAACGTAAGGGAATCCACATGGTCACCGAAGTATTCCTTCACCTTGTCCGCACTCAGTGTTATAGCCACCACATCTCCGACCTTGGCCGAATCGATATTGGCGTTCTGACGGAAGTCCAAGGAGATATCCGTGGGGTTGTTGTCCACATAGTACACATTCTCACCGATAGTCACCGTACCGGGGTCACCGGGCTTCTTGTCGTCGGCAGGCACCAGAACACCCGCATTCTGGACTACAGAATCGCCCTTGTCATAATCGTCCCAAGACGGGTTGACATATCCACCGCCAGTTGAGCTATACCCGAAATCCTCACCGCCACCATTGGGGCTGTAGTTTCCAGTACTGCTGCTAAACAGAATTCCTCCGCCACTGCCTTCGTCACTGCTGGAAGAACTGCTGAACAGTTCTCCACCACCGCCCTGGCTGCTGCTGGAGCCGTTGCTGCCAGAAGAGCCCGTGCTGCCAGAGGAGCCGCCGCTGTTGGAAGAAGAACCATTACTATCCGAAGAACCTGTGCTACTAGAAGAGTCCCCACTACCAGAAGATCCTTCGCTGCCGGAAGAAGAATCATTGCTATCCGAAGAACCCGTGCTACTAGAAGAGTCCCCACTACCAGAAGATCCTTCGCTGCCGGAAGAAGAATCGTTGCTATCTGAAGAATCCGTGCTACTAGAAGAATCCTCACTACCGGACGACCCTTCACTGTTAGAAGATGTTCCCTGGCTGCTAGACGACTGTTTACTGCTAGAAGATTCATTCCATTCTTCTTGTGAACTGAGTCTTTCCCAACTACTTGAAGAAACATCGCCAATGGTACTTGCGCTAGAACGGGCGATTTTAATTTTGTCCAAAGGAGCCAAATCGTCTAGGAAGTTATCTATCCACTGCATGTGGGCAAGCACATTGTTATCGATAAGACGTTGCGGATTTGCCGCATAGTCAATAAAGATAACATGCCCCGTATTGCTGGCCACAAACAGGTGGCCATGACCATCGACCGTTCCCTGGTCCAGGCGCCAACCCACCGTGGGAGTGGCCCCATTTCTGTTTGTACCACCATCGCAATAGCCGGATTGACCGGAATTGCCCCATTCACCTGTCGTAGGGTCGGCTTTCTGCCTGCAGGAGGGAGTACGGGGACCAGAAAGGTGGGTCGTGTCTTCCGGGAAAAAGAAACTACGCAGGTTTATTTCAGCCAGCACCCTAGCCTTCATCTGGCCTCCTTCTCTGTAGGGTTCAATCTGCACAATTTTAGAACCGCCAAAGATAAAGATGGTGTTTGAATAGGGGTCGTACGTTCCGCCATGGGCTCCTTCCAGGGAATCAATAAGGGTTATTTTCCCAAGGCCAATGACCACGGAATCCCCTACGTGCCCCAAGTATTTCGCCGAATCTGCGGCACTGTTGATTTTTTTCCATGTAGTATCCGTAAAATAACCGAAGTGGGAGCCCGCCCTCCACTGTTTTTTCAGGGATTCGCTACAAGCAACACCATTTAGGTCCGTTTCACATCCGCCGCCTGCATAGTTTGAATAGGTATAAAAGGCATTGCCTTCGCCGTCCCATATCACGGTAGTAACCTGCTTAATATTCTTGTTGCGGTCCGGCAAGCTCTTGTAGGGTTCCTTGGCGGGCGTCCTCAGTTCCACCTGATAACCCACATTGGACAATCCCCCGTCATTCGTGTTGTCCAGGGCGTAACGGACCAGGGGCCCCGGCATACCGTCGGCCCAAACAAACTTGTGGTTCGGGTCCACCATCACGTGCCAGTAGCCCTGGGTACTTCCCGTTCCCGAATTTTCCGTCTTGTAGTTCGCAGGGGAGGTCTTTGCCACACAGGTGTTGGCATTGGTGCTTCCGCTATTCTTTTTTACCTTATGGAGCCTGGCACCCTGGCCAGCTACAATCAAATCTCCATCAGGATGATGCATAATGCCATCGGCTCCGTTCGAATGGCATAGATCCTTCTTGTTCAACAGTCTCAGGTATCCCAGTCCATCATAGAAATAGTCGATACTCTTGACGCGATCATCGCCAATATATTTGGTATAATAAAGAGTAGCGTTCGTGGAAGGCTGTTCCACGATTTCGCCAATCTGCTGAATCCAGATGCCTGTCGCCGGGTTTTCCGGAGCTCCCGACGGAGTTGCGACTCCGGCAAGTGCAAGCGTCACTGCCGAAAGAATCGCCGTTGTCAAGTTTCTTGCCATCTTTTTCATAGCACTACCCTCTGAAAGGTTTTAGTCCCCAAGGCTCATTCCGCCCTTGCCGGCACGGATGCCCCAGTTGTAAATCCTTTCAACTTTAAAATTGTCCTTTGCGCCGTAGACATTGATCTTGAACTGCGCAACATAAACACCTACACCGACCTTGCGGCCTTCGCTAGAGCGCATGTTCCAGCGCACATACATCTTCTTGGCATGTTCAAAGCAATTGCCTTCAAAAGCCTTGTCACTGCACTTTATCTTGTTCGAAGCGCCACCGACATAGGCACCCAGGTTGGTAAACACCTTCAGTTCCCAAGAGAGGCCCACATCGTCCAAGTTCATCTTGGAAACACCCGTAGAATCCTCTCCCATGACGGTCGCAAAACTAATGTCCATCAGGACTCCGAGAGACTTTTTCATCTCTTCGTCCATAGGTTCGTCGGCATTGACAAAGCGTTCCGTAAAGGCCGCCTTGTCCGCCAACAGAACTGCGCGGTCCAGACTGGCAAGGGAAGTGGATTGCATCAGCACGCGGGGGTCGCCCTTGACCATCGTCGGCTGGGAATTGGAAGACACCCCATTGCCATCCAGGTCGGTAATCTTCGCCTTGTCGAAATCAAACTTTATGGAATCCGCCGGGTTCAGGCGCTCCGCGAGGGGCACGCCGTTTTCCAGGTGGAGCTTTACGGACTTGCCGTCCTTGCTCCATTCCAGAGAACTGAAGGGAATAGACACCCATTCTCCGTCCACCTTGAACTTGAAGCAATCGGACAGGGCCGTCAAGTCCTCCAAAGCCTTCTTGTCCACAGGTTCAGAGAAGGAGATGGTCAGCACGTCGGCTTCCATCTTCTGGAAGGACTCCGGCTCCAGGAAGGTTCCCGAAATCACGGGAGACATGCGGTCGTGCATGGTGCAATCGTAGGTTTCCATCTTGGTGGTGCCGTCCGCCTGGACCACGGGCTTTGTGACCTTGGCAAAGCCGTACTTGAGGCTATCCACATCGATGCCGGCAGTATCCACATAGGTGAGCATCCGCTGCACGTCGAACTTGGTGGTATCCACCGTAATGGAAAGCATCAAGCCGTCCTTGGAAAGCTTCACGAAGTTGGTGTCCGTCAGGTCGGGCTTGATTTCCAGCACGTTGCCCTGATTATCCATCCAGTACAGCACCACTTCCATATCTTCCAGGTCCTTCTTGGAAATGGGTTCCTTGAAGGCTACCGTGGCACTGTCCATACGGCCGTCACCGTTTTTGTCGTAGAAGCCGTTCCGTTCGTCGTCCACGTAGTTCTTGCCCGAATTGGTAATCTTCACGGGGTTGTTCTTGCCCGTCTTGTTGCCGTCGGCGGCCTTGATAAGCCCGTCGGGGCACTTGTCCTTGGCGCAAGAGGTGGCCAGTTCCAACTCGCCTCCCACCTGGACGGAATTCTTGGGCACCTTGAACTTCCAGATACGGTCGTTTCCATCGACGCCTTTCTCTACCGCCGTCATGGACAGGGGGACGCCATCCAGGAGGAAACCGCTACCCGAGGTCCAAGACGTATCCAGAGGTTTGTTGAAGCTGAGAATCACATAATCATAGTCACCGTCACCCGGTTCAAGGGTTGCCGTCTGGATAACCGGGCCAATGCGGTCCTGAATAGCGGTGGAAAGGTTTCCGCTGGCACCAGACACCGTAGACGAGGCATCTACCTTCAGGTTCCCCTGGCCCTCGCCATCGGGAATCGTAGTCTTTACGCCGGTGAGCTCGGCCAGGTGACCGTCCAGGGTAAAGTCCCCGCTGAAATCCGTGTAGTCACCGCCCATAGGCCAGTTATACTGGAAATTCTCCAGAGAAACCCCGTTCATCTGGCCATTAAAGTAGGCCGCAATGCTATCGCCCACACCGTCGCCGTCGGTATCGTAAATGAAGGCGCTGTCCAGGGAGGGCAGTCCGTAATTCACAAACTGCAGGTTGCCGGGGAACTCTTCCTTGGCGCGGAAAACCGTACTATCTGGCTTCGGGTTGTAGATAGAAGATTCCAGGGTAAAATTCACATCGGAAATAGCCTTGTCCGACGTCACCAGGAAAGACGACCTGGACTCGGAAAGCTGACCTATGTAGTATTTCGTCCCATTGATCGTCCCATGGCCCATAGGCGTTTTTGCCGGCGTCAAGAACTTTAGGTCTTCGTGCTTTGAGGAAAGGAAGTATTGCAAATCCTTGGCAAGGGTGTCCAGCTTGCCTTTCGAGGGGCCAAGGGGTACTACCGACTGAACATAGACCGGCAGCGTATCACCCACGTTCAGCTGGATGTTCGAAATATCGGAGATGACCTCCTTGCAGTCGGCATCTTCGCAGAATTGGAACTCCGGCACGTAGAAGTTGTAGACATAGATGACATTGACATCCTGCATGGAAGAGTTTACGGAAACCCCTAGAGGGGCGTTGGAAACGGTCCAATGCCCCGTTACACCGGTGACCACGTAGCCATTATTGTCAGAAGTGAACATCTGGCCGTTGGCGACGACATCACTTCCCACCGTAAACACAATTGTATCGGATCCCGCATTGGGGGCATAAACGTACAAGGACGCATTTTTAAGGCGATTCCCGCTTTTTGGAGGATCTTCTACATAGAGCCCTATCATCTGTCCCACATCCAGGGGCAGGTAAACACAGCGGGAATCCGGCTTAGCATCGTTAATGCAGTCTCCACTATAGTTCACGCCGGCAAAACCCCATGCCGCCATCAGCAGCAGGGTGCTTACAAATAGGAACAACCCATTTTGTCGTTTTGCCAACATACCATCCTCGCTCTTTTTGCGCAACAACAAACACGCCCAATTACAAGCCTGGGCACTTACATCTCTAAAAATATGTTTTTTTATGGGCAAGGGTATTTTTTTCGCCGAGGACACGGCCCGATTTGAGGCCTAAATCACACTTTTCTAGAATCCGAATTCAAGGCGAATTATTCCAAGTTGGAATATAAATCGGCCACTACAGAGTCCATAAAGAGCCAGCCGTCGCCTTCGAGCACAAGGTGCGGCCCCTGCCGTTTCAAGAAGCCCCGTTCCATCCAGCGGGAAACTGTTTTTTCCGAGAGGCGAACGCCCAACTGTTGCAAGGCGTCTATGTCCAGGCCGTACTTTGTTCGTAATGAAAGCTGGATAAGCTCCGCCACCTGTTCGTCGTGGCCGATAGGATCCTTAAAAAGCTGACCGTCTGGGCAGCCCGCCTGTACATAGCGGCGCCACTCCGGATAACAATCGGGAGCGTGGAACCGGACGCCCTCAAAGAAGGCGTTGGCCGAAGGGCCAAAGGCAAGGTATTCACCCCGGCGCCAGTAATTCAGGTTGTGGAGGCTTTCCTCTCCCTGACGGGCAAAGTTGGATACCTCGTAACGTTCAAAGCCCCTAGTGTTGAGAAGCTTGACCCCTTCACGGTACATGTCGCCGTACAGGTCCTCGTCCACCTGCAGCTCGCCTTTTTCTAGGCGGTGGCCGAGCCTTGTGCGAGGGTCTACCTTAAGGCCGTAAAAACTGATATGGCCCAGCGGGTAGGCCGACAATCTGTCCAGGTCTTCCAAAAACTGTGCAGCCGTCTGCCCCGGCAGATTGAACATCAGGTCTGCCGTGACCCGCAGGTTTTCTTGAGACAAGAGGCGCTCCAGGGCGGCAAGGCCAGCCTCCGGAGTGTGCCTGCGGCCTACCGCCTGCAAAAGTTCCGGCCTAAAGGTCTGTAATCCGAGGCTTGCCCGAGTAACGCCGTTTTCTAGCGCTACGGCTAGCCGCTCCTGATCGCAAGATTCCGGATTGAATTCCATAGTGGATTCCTTCAACCGCCGAAGAGGCACTCCGGCACCGTCCAATATGGAAAAAAGCCGAGCCAGTTTCTCCGGAGACAGGATAGACGGAGTTCCGCCCCCCAAATAAAGGGTTTCCACCTGTTCTAAGGCTCCTGGATGCCGCTCCGAAAAGGCAGAAATTTCCTGCGAAAGCAGGTCCAGGTACTCCACGTGGAGCCGATCCGGCCCCTGGATAGTGAAAAAATCGCAATAATCACAGATTTTTTCACAAAAGGGGATATGGATATAGAGACCCAGCATTTCTTAAAAATACATTATAGTTGTTGCCCACAGGGGAAAATAATGTAAATTAGTTGTGAGTTATGAGTTGTGAGTTATGAGTTGTGAGTTATGGGTTGTGAGTGGTGAGGTTCGAGGCTCGAGGTGCGAGGTGCTTCTTCTATAACTGAAAACTCATAACTGATGACTGATTACTGTTTTCGGGATTTATTCGATGGACAAGAAAACAAAAGACAAAATCAAGAGTTTTTTGAAAAAAAGGGCGCCCCTGTGGGTGTTCCTGACCCTTGCGACCATCATTTTCTTTTTGTCCTCTACCCTCCTGATGGGTGAATCCTACAAAGATATCATCCTCATCGCCATGATTTGGGCGCTTCCCCTCTTTATCCACTAGACCTATGGCTATTACCCGACAGACACAGCGAAAGTTCAGGGCCGTATGTTTTTACGTGCTCTGCTGGATGGGTGTAGCCATCGGCATTTCTATGCTGGAGATGTATCGTGACCAGGGGGACTTGTCCATAGAGCCACTCCTGCTTATGCTGCAGTTCTCCCTGTTCATGGGACTTTCCCATGGGATATACGATGTTATTATCCTGAAAGACGAGCGGGATTGCAGGCCCGTGTGGAAGGCCCTGCTGGTGCGGACCTTCTACTTTATCGCCGCCATACACGCAAGCATTATCTTGTGCATACTGCTGTTCCAGTCCAATGCCGACGAAGGTCTCGTCAACGAAGTCTCGCTAGCCTCCATCAAAGACAACCTAATGTCCCACGAGGTGCGGGTCCAGGTTATTTTGTACTTCTTTGCGGCCTACCTCATTACGGCACTGCGCTCCGTACACAAAAAATTCGGCCCGAGGGTGTTCTGGAACACCTTCCTTGGCAAATCGCAAGAACCCAAGGAAGAAGAACGGGTTTTCATGTTCATCGACCTCAGGCACTCCACCTCCCTGGCCGAAGAACTGGGCCACGTGAAGTACAGCAGCTTTTTGAAGGACTACTACAGCCTGCTTTCCAACTGTTGCGAAGAAAACAGGGGCGAAATCTACCAGATTGCAGGGGACGGGGCCTTTTTGACCTGGAAAATGTCCGCCTGCCGCAAAAAAGCCCGTCCGGTGGACTGTTTTTACGATTTTTCGGAGTGTATCGCCGGGAAAAGCGCCAAATTCAAAAAAAAATTCGGGGTAACGCCCCAGTTCAAGGCCGGAATCCACTGCGGGAAGGTCATTTCTACGGAGGTGGGCAATTTCGGGAGCGAAATGGCCTACCACGGGGACGTGCTGAACACTACCGCCAGGATTCAGGGGCTCTGCACCAAGCTTGGGCAGGAATTCCTGATTTCGGAGGAATACTTCCAGGAACTGCCCAAGCCTATCCCCCACGGCTATATCGCCAAAAAAGAGGGAATCTTCGAATTGAGGGGAAAAAAGCACGAAATTTTGATTTTTTCCCTGCAAAAGCCCTTGACAATCTAAAATCCTTAAGCTATAATTGGTCTCACCTCGCGGGAATAGCTCAGTTGGTAGAGCACGACCTTGCCAAGGTCGGGGTCGAGGGTCCGAGTCCCTTTTCCCGCTCGAAAAAAGAAAAACCACCCATTTGGGTGGTTTTCTTTTTTTTATGCGTCGGGATAAAAAGGGACTCGGAGCCGAGAAGAGGGTGCGACTGAAATTTTTCATATGAGAACGAAGTGAACATAATTGAAAAATTTCAGCACTTGAGGCGCAAGCCTCAAGCCCGCAGGGCGAAGCATCGGCTCGCGCAGCGAGTGACCGATGCTGAGTATTCCCTTTTCCCGCTCATATTTTCATTAGCGCACCTTTCCCGCCCAAAACATCAAAATTTATTTCACTAAATTTTAAGAATTAATACTAAAACTTGATAATTTTTCATTAAATTTAATGAAAAAGATTTGCACATTTTTAAGATTTTTATTATATTTAACTCGAGATAACAGGAGGGAACCATGGCCATGTACTCTGCACAGACCGACGAATCCGCACTTGCCCTGCTCGGCAAGCGTATGGCGGCATTCCGTGTCAGGAACAATTGGACTCAAGCAAAGCTTGCCCAAATGGCCGGAGTCAGCAAGGGAACGGTAGAGCGAATCGAACGTGGTGATTCCGTACAAATCCTGAACCTAGTCAAGGTGCTGCGGGCCTGCGACATGCTGGATACCTTCCTGGGCATTTTCCCCGACGATTCCCCATCGCCCATGCAAATCCTGCAAATGGGAAAAATAAAGCCTCGGCAGCGGGCAGGCTCCCCCCACAAGAAAAATTCTGGCGCCAACGTCATCTTCGACACCGGCGCCAATTATTCCGCAACACCAAATTCCGGCAAAAAGAAGCCCTGGGTCTGGGAAGAAGACAAGTAACGGTACAAGATGATTGCGGTACAGGTAAAACTCTGGGGAACGACCATCGGAGCGATTTCCATGCTGGAAGGCGACTCCGTCGCCCGTTTCGAATACGCCGAGCCCTTTATTGGAGCGGGAATCGAGCCCTCGCCCCTCGTGATGCCCGTATCCAGGCGGATCTACAGTTTTCCGCAACTGTCAAGGACATTCCACGGATTGCCCGGACTTTTTGCCGACAGCCTCCCTGACAAGTTCGGCAACAAGGTCATAGACTCCTGGCTGCTGCGGCAGGGGCGCACTCCCGAAAGTTTTACCGCCCTTGAACGCCTGTGCTACACCGGAAACCGCGGCATGGGGGCTCTGGAATTTTCACCCCTGCAGGGGCCCGATTCCCGCACAGATGATTCCATTGACGTAGAAAGCCTGCGGGCTTTTGCCACCGAAATTCTGAACCGGCGCAAGCACTTTTCCACAAAAAGGCTCAGCAAAAAGAACAACCGATCCTTCGAGGAAATTCTCAAGGTCGGAACTTCTGCGGGGGGCGCCCGGGCAAAAATCCTGGTGGCCTACAACGAAACCACCGGCGAAATGCGCTCCGGGCAGGTGGAGGCCGAACCGGATTTTGGATACTGGCTGTTGAAACTCGACGACGTGGAGCATAACGGCGACAAGGAAAACGCAGACCTGTTCGGTTACGGCGCCATAGAATACACCTACTCGCAAATGGTGAAACTTGCAGGCATCCACATGACAGAATGCAAGCTCTACGAAAGTGCCGGACACAGGCACTTTATGACACGTCGGTTCGACAGGCTGGCAGGCGGCAAAAAACTGCATTACCAGTCCCTTTGCGGCCTTGCCCACTACGACTTCAACATGCCGGGGGCCTACAGCTACGAGCAGGCACTAGACGTTATCAAGCGGCTAGGCCTGGGCTACGACGCCCTAGAAGAAATGTACCGCCGGGCAGCTTTCAACATTTGCTCCCGCAACCAAGACGATCACGCCAAGAACATCGGGTTCCTGATGGACAAGCAGGGAACATGGGCCCTCGCCCCCGCATTCGACATGACCTATGCCTACAACCCGCAAGGGGCATGGACCGGGTCACACCAGATGACCTTCAACGGCAAGCGTGGCGGCTTTACACAGGACGATTTCAAGGCCGTGGCAAAGTTTGCAGGACTCAGGCAGGGCAGCTACAAAAAGATTCTACACGAAGTCGAAGATGCCGTTCGCCAGTGGCCAAGACTTGCCCGCCAAAACGGTGTTCCTGCAAGAATCATCAGGGCAATCGCCAGCGTGCATGAAATGCCGTAGGCAGAAAATGTATATTGCGGAGGATTATGCCACGCCTGATGTCGCCGCTTAGGCCCCGCTATATGCGCAAGCCTCCCGAAAAAACAGTTCCGGACATGCCCGAAAGTCCGGCGGTACTGCCCACAGGGGCGCCTGCGCAGGCCACCCAGGCGCCGGATGCCCGCCAGCAGGAACAGCCCGCCGAACCCGAATACCCCGAGACGGTGCAGGTATCCGAAGGGACTTTCCGGCAGGTGCGGGACGACAGTCTAGTGCTTTTATCCCAGGGAATCGAGCACAGGCTTGTGCGTTCGGAAGAAGGGCCGTTCCAGATTTTCGTTGTGCCTGAGATGGAGGGTGCGGCAAGGCTCCAGCTGGAACTGTACCACAAGGAGAATCCTCCGAAGGAGGAGAACCCGCCCATACCGCTGAGTTTCAGCCTGCAACCCCTGTGGGTGCTGCTTGCCCCCATTCTCGTAACACTGCTGCAATTCACGGACAAAATAAACCTCCACAGCGAAGGAGTCTCCGACGCGGCCAGGGTCCTGAAGGGTGAATGGTGGCGGAGCCTTACCGCACAGACCCTGCACGGCGACGCCAGGCATTTGGCGTCGAACCTGCTTTGCGGATACATCGTAATGAACATGATTACCTTCCGCATTCCGCTCCTCAGGCTTGCGCCCTTTATCGCCGTGGCTGCCGCCGTGGCAAACCTCTGTGTGTCGGCCACGGTGCAGACGGACTTTCGCTCCCTGGGGTTTTCCACCTTCGTGTTCGCCGCCATCGGATGCCTTTCGGTCATCGAGTTCCGGCTGATGCCCAAGGAAAGCCACGGGATGCTCCGCAGGTTCGCGCCCCTGTGCGGGGCGGCATCGCTGGCGGTGTTCCTCGGGCTTGGAGAGAACGCCGACATCCTGGGACACGCCTACGGGTTCGTGGCGGGGCTGTTCTGCGGGTTCATTCCCAATAAAAAAAGCCTGCGCTGGGGGACTCCCCTTTCGAGCGCAGACGGTATTGGTCTTTTGATGTATTACGGTCTGTACCTGTTGGCCTGGAAACTGGCGCTGGGCTAACTGACAGCAGATCCCCGCCTGCGCGGGGATGACAAGTTGAGCGGCCGGGGTGACAGCTGCGCTGGGCTAAACAGCGCACTTGACGGCAAGCGGTTCCCGCTCCGCCATTTCGTCCAGCTGGATCTGGTGCAGCACCACCTGACCCTGGGCCAGGCTTTCTTGCACATCGATAATGCGCTGGTTAGATGAGCCGCGGAACTTGAGTTCCAGCGAGCGTTTCGCCATCACGAAGGGTCCGTCAATCAGGATATCGGCGAAGGTAAGCAGCTCAAAGAAATCCGGACGTTCATCCTTCAATTCCATGAGGCGCTCGTAGGTATAACCCGTATAGATAATCAGGTTCATACCCCGTTCCTTGATTTCACGGGCCAGCGGGATCAGGGCCGCCGATTGCTCCATGGGGTCGCCGCCGCTGAAGGTGACTCCGTCCAGCAGGGGATTCTCGTCGATCATCGCAAGGATTTCTTCGATGTCGATAAAGTGTCCGCCTGCAAAGTCGTGGGTCTGCGGGTTATGGCAACCGGGGCAATGGTGATGGCACCCCTGGGTGAAAATCGTCATGCGGATGCCGGGCCCATCCACGAAGGATTCAGGCTCGATTCCCGCAATGCGAAGTCTCGGAGTTTCCTGTTCCGTATTACACCCCGTGCTTAACACGATCGTTCACTTCGGCGCGCTTGGCGTTGTTGAAGCGGTCGATTGTACCCACCAGGTAACCGGTGATGCGGCGGATGCGTTCGAAACCAACGCCCTCGCCATACTTGTTCAGTTCTTTTTCAGACATATTTAGTCCTCCTTATGTTAATTATCTAATTCCCTTGAACGCAGGCATACCCGGGTAAAGCTTGCGCAGTTCCTCGATCTTGGCCTCGGAAATGGCATGGCCTTCGCTACGTCCGCAGCGGGGGCAAACATCTCCGATAACGCCCACAAATCCGCAAACCGGGTCGCGGTCCACCGGGTGGTTGATGGAGCCGTAGCCAATGCCGGACTTGGCCATGTGATGCACAATCTTCTCAAAGGCATCCAGGTTCTGGCTCGGGTCGCCGTCCAGTTCCACGTAGCTGATATGGCCAGCGTTGGTGAGAGCGTGGTACGGGGCTTCCAGGGAAATCTTCTTGAATGCGGAAATCTTGTAGTACACCGGCACATGGAAAGAGTTGGTGTAGTAATCGCGATCGGTAACGCCCGGGATAATGCCGAACTTCTTCTTGTCCATGCGCACGAAACGGCCAGAGAGGCCCTCGGCGGGAGTGGCAAGCAAGCTGAAGTTCAGGCCCAGGCGCTTGGATTCCTTGTCGCAGAATTCACGCATGTGGCCGATAATCTTGAGGCCCAGTTCCTGGGAGGCTTCGGATTCGCCGTGGTGCTTGCCAGTAAGGGCCACCAGGGTTTCGGCAAGGCCGATGAAACCGATGGAAAGGGTGCCGTGCTTGATGACTTCGCCCACGGTGTCTTCCCAGCCCAGTTTCTCGGAATCAATCCAAACGCCCTGTCCCATGAGGAAGGGGAAGTTCTTGACCTTGCGGCGGCTCTGCACAGCAAAGCGTTCCATGAGCTGGTCGCTCACCAGTTGCAGCATGCGGTCCAGTTCCTTGAAGAACAGGTCCACGGACTTCATCTTGATGGCGATGCGGGGCAGGTTGATAGAAGTGAAGCTCAGGTTGCCACGACCGAAGCTGATTTCGCGGCTCGGGTCGTAGTTGTTGCCGATCACGCGGGTACGGCAACCCATGTAAGAGATTTCGGTTTCGGGGTGGCCCGGCTTGTAGTACTGCAGGTTGTACGGGGCGTCCTGGAAGCTGAAGTTGGGGAACAGGCGTTTGGCGCTCACCTTGCAGGCCAGCTTGAACAGGTCGTAGTTGGGGTCGCCAGGATTCAGGCTGATGCCTTCCTTGACGCGGAAAATCTGGATGGGGAAAATGGCCGTCTCGCCGCCGCCCAGGCCCTCGTCGGTGGTGAGCAGCAGGTTGCGCATGACCATGCGGGCTTCGGGCTCGGTGCACATGCCGTAGTTGATGCTAGAGAACGGCGTCTGGGCGCCGGCGCGGCTGTGCATGGAGTTCAGGTTGTGCACGAAGGCTTCCATGGCCTGGAAGGTGGTCTTGTCCGTCTCTTCGTAGGCCTGCTTCTCGGCGAACTTCTGGGCCTTCATCACCATTTCGGTGTCATAGACCTTGGAAAGCTCGCGGGCTTCGGCTTCCACAAACTTCTCGTTGGGCACGAGGGTCGCCACCATGCCCATCTCGGCCATTTCGGAGTGGAGCTTCTTGACCACTGGCAGGATTTCCTCTTCTTCCTTGCCGGTAAAGAGAATCAGGGCCTTCACCAGGTTGGAGAGGTAGGCCTTGCGGTAGGTGATGCGCACGCCGTCGGCCATGGCGTAGTCGAAGTTGGGAATGGACTGGCCGCCGTGCTGGTCATTCTGGTTACTTTGTATGGCAATGGCGGCAAGAGCCGCGTAGCTGCGGATATCCTTGGGTTCGCGCAGGTGGCCATGACCGGTGTTGAAACCGCCCTTGAACAGTTTCTTCAGGTCGATCTGGCAGCAGGTCATGGTGAGGGAGTAGAAGTCCAAATCGTGGATGTGGATATCGCCCTCGGAGTGTGCGCGGCTGTGCTCGGGCTTGAGCATCATCATAGTGTAGAAATGCTTGGCCGATTCAGAGCCGTACTTGAGCATGGTGCCCATGGCGGTGTCGCCGTCGATGTTGGCGTTTTCGCGCTTGAGGTCGGATTCCTTGGCGGAACTGAAAGTAATGTCGCGGAGCGTGTGCATGAGGCGGGTGTTCACTTCGCGGATGCGGGTACGCTCGGCACGGTACAGGATGTAGCTCTTGGCGGTATCGGCATAACCGCCCTCGGTCAGGGCCTTTTCAACGGCGTCCTGGATTTCCTCGATTTCGGGCTTTACCTTGCCCTCGGCTTCCAAAAGGCCAACGGCGCTTGCCGCCACCTGGAGGGCCGTGCTAGAAAGCACGTCGTCGTTTCCCAACAAATTCAACTGGTCCTGGGAGGCCTTGATCTGTTCATCCAATTCACCAGAGGCGCGGAAGGCCTTCTCGATAGCGGCAGAAATCTTCTCGATGTTAAACGGCATCTCGCGGCCGTCGCGCTTTTTCACTGTAACAATCATTACTTTTACCTTTTTTTCATCAAAATGGGTCAGCGGTCAAATAATAACAAAAAACACCATATCTTGTGCTTTTCAATTCAAGACCACCACAACATGTGGTGATTTTGAGGTCGGACCACCACCAGAGGTCGGGGGAAATTTCGCCCAACTCCTTAATACACAAATATTTAAGGAAAACAGAAAAAAGTAAGATTGCGGGAAGGTGCCGGGAAGATTATCCTCCTTTGTGGCCATACATAACAGAAAAAAGGAGGAAACGGCGAATGTCCGGGAAAAAAGCAGATTTAATCAAAAATATGTATTATTTTATTTAAAATTATTCATTTGACAGTATGGATTGTTGAACCTAAATTATAGATGTAAAAAACAACTGTTCCGGCAAGCGGCACCGACCGCCCCGAAGAGGAATTATGAAAAAGGAAGCGGTAGTCTCCGGCGAAACGGCACTCTTTGGCGCCAAAACCGACGACCAGGAAGTCCGGGAAAAAGCGGGCAAGCTCCTCTTTACAGACCACGGCTGGACCCAGGTCAAGGGCAACGGCAGCGTGATGCTGGTGGACAAGTACGTGGACCTGCAATCCGACACCAGCGTGGACGCCTACGTGAACACCATCGACAAGGCCATGTCTGAATTCAAGAAGGCCGCGAAGAAAAGCTCTAAGCACTACCCATCTTCTTCGATGTTCATTAGCCTCATGGCCGCTTTCCAGGTCTCCCGGTTTTCATAATCGGCCCGAGCACCTCCACCATAGCGGGCATGGGCGAATTCTTCTACTAGAGTTTCCCAGCCTTCCAACCGGCCCTCTTTTACCAGGGTGTCAAGGCTCACTGGCGCAGCGTTCCCTTCCGCAAGCTCTGGGAACTTGGCTACCACATACCCCTTGCAAACACTTTCCAACTCCAAAAGCCATTCACGACTGTCTGCCGTATTCACCCTCTGCTTTAAAACAATCATCCGCTCCCGCAAAGCGTCAGCAGCAGCGCTCCTTGTGGCAACAGCCGCCCGGACAGAGGCCCTGCGTCTTGCACGCCAGACACCCGCACACAACACACACACGGCTACCACGATTCCAACCACAACAGGCAACGGATTGAACGGTTCGTTCACCCGCACAGGCACACTTTCACTGCGCAAATCCAATGGTTGCCCCATTTGCGTCGGAATTTCAAACTTAAGCGCAGGAATATGCAGGTTACCGGTATCCTGGGCGACCATTTTATAGGTAAACGTAATGGACGCAACCTCTGACCCGTCCTTAACGGACCGTGCAGATTCCTGAGATACCCCAACCTGCGTGAGGCCCTTCGCATTTGCCGAACCTGTCGGAATAACCAACAGGGCACTCCCCTGCACATTCCAGCTAACCGTTACTGGGAAATCAAAAGTGTCACCTACAGTAACAGCGGGTATACCCCCCTCTGGACCGGAAACTACCGATATTCCCAACTGCTCTGGAGATGGCATTTCCATTTCAGTTATCGAGGCTACACTATCACTTGCCGAAGTGTCCAATTCTGCAATTGTAGAACTGCCGGCATTATTCAAAGAATCGGTTTCCATATATTCAGAATATACAAATTTCGCCTACAAAGCAATCAAAAAAGAGGCGAAACCCGTCCGCCTCTTTTTCAAACTACAGGGACACAGCCTTACTTGAACGTTGCTGAATAAGTAACACCATCGGTAGGCGTGACGATACGAGGATTGTCAGTAACACCATCGCCCCAACCTGTGAACACAGCTCCGGAAGCAGGCACTGCCGTCAATTCCAGCGCATTACCCGAGAAGAATTCGCCTGCATAAGAAGTAGAGGGCAGTTTCATACCGTCTACCAAAACGGCTCCACTTCCAGAAGCATTGATGTTCACGGTAATCTTGTCGCCCAAGCCGAATTTTTGCTTGTAATCACTAATCACCGTACCATCGCGGTTTTCTGCCCATTTTTTCATACAGGAACCAGAAATGCTAAATCCGTCACCACAAGCGTTGTTATAGCCTCTGCGCTCCATCTCGTCCAAATCCCGTTCTGTTTCGTCGGAAACCAAGGTTGCCGCCATAGATTCCAACGTGGACCTGACCCGTGCGGCATTCACATAGTTCTGGAACAAGATCGCCGAGTGGTTGATAAACAAACGCTTGAAGTTGGCATTTCCAATCAAGTGGTTAAAAATGCTTGCAAAACTTCTATTATCAGTCTCATGTTTGCATCCGCCAGAAGCAATCCAATCGAACATATTGGTTCCAGTCGCTTGCTCATTTGTAGAGAACTCTCCACAAGCAGTCCAGCTCCAATCCATTCCATGATCCAAGTCATATACCATAAACTTGTATGGTTGGTCAGGGCTTCGCCAAGCGCGCACGTTGTTTCCCGGCCAGTCTCCATTATGCATATAAATTTCAAAAGCCATGTATTCTGCAAAGCTACCCACATCCATCATGGTCTTTACGGTAGCATAATCGGCATCCGAAACAGCATCGTTCTTGTTTACCAAATCCAACAAGTCCGTCCAATTACTTGTAGAGCCCATGTTGCTGGAAATATCATGTCCCAAATGTTTAATAATTTCTACTGAGTTGGCATCTATACCATAGTTAGTTTCCACAAAGTGCTTGTTTTCACGTTCGCGCATATCATGGATTCCATAGTACTTGCCATTGTAATACACAACCACCTGGCGACTTCTTTGATAATCTACGTTTGTTCCTTCAAGCAAAGCTCCCGCCATGGCGTCTTCCAAATAGTCACTCACATAACGATTTCCGTTATTGCGCAAATTGAATCCCCTAAAGTCGCTAGCAGTTTCCTTACGGGTCTCAAACAGGGGATAATGAATCTTACCATCCTGGTATTCTTCACGCATCACAATCGCCACGGACTTCTTGTTTTCCAAGCGGCTCCAGTTGCCCATCAAGGAGATTCCAGCATTCACGCCAAATGCAGGGCCATCTGAGCTACTGCCATTTGGGAAATATTCCACATGCACCGGCAGTTCCACATCTTCGAACAATCCGGCCGGAGCGCACTTAGGGCCACAACCATCGGTACTAGCATGCACGTAATGTTTCTGGAAGAATACAGGATCTACGCTGACTGCCACCACAGGCATCTTTACCGTCTCACCTACAAAGATGGTCTTGGTAATAACATCCTTTGTAAGGGTTCCGTTCTTGAAAGCAGAACAACGGAGCGGCGTATTCTTGGTGAACGTTTTTGGGGAATTAAATTCTTCCGAAGATGCCGTAGGCGCAGATCCGTCCGTGGTACAGCGAAGGGTCACGCCAGCTTCTACACTAGGCGGGTTAATCGTCACTTCCGGGCCATTGTAGAAGCCGGACTTGATAGAACTAAAATCTACCGACGGAGCCATACCATCATACGCCGTAGCCTCTGTATTCGGCTTTTCTGGTGTTGGGGTACCAAAGTATTTCCAATCTCCTCCATCTACAATTCCCCAACTAACACCACCGGCTAGTTCAGGATAAGCGACTGAATCACGAATCCCATTACTAGGATCAATCAGGTAAATAGTGCCGCCCTTCTTGTCCATTTTCCAATTGGTGTGGGGACGGCTGCGCAAAATCTTACCATCTGCATTCTTACTGTCGACAATGCCAGCTACAGACGGAATATTCTTCTTGTCACAGAATATCGTGCGGAAAGACTTGGCGGCAATCACTTCATCGCCAATCACCCACTTCTTGGGCTCCTTCAGATTTTCAACCAAAGCCCATCCCTTAAGGTTTGCTGATACAGTACCGGCATTGTAAACCTCGACCCAAGACGGATCATCACCATCCAAGTCCAGCCAATCCAAGTTAAGGGATGCTATTTCTGTAATAACTACAGCAGAATTGCCAATCCAGCGTAGGGATGTATCCGGATAGACCGTTACCGTATCCTTCACGTAAATGGTATCCCCAGTTTCTGTAATCACTCGAGTATAACCGGCACTGTCTCCTGGAGCAGTCGAGGAACCGGAATTCACCGTATCCCCATTTTCGGAGCCCTCTTCAACCGGTTTGGTCGCACCGCCACCATTGGAACAAGCAAAGAAACTCGCCATACAAAGTACGGCTAGGTACAATTTGAAAATACAGCGCCAAATGTGCATTATAAGACCTCTTTATCCGTTCTAAATTTAAATGATTTTTTCTAAAAATGCTAGTAATATTCTATTTACCCTTGACAAACCGCACACTATCAGTTATTTTTGGGCTACCAAATTGGTTCTGTAGCTCAGTTGGTAGAGCAGTGGACTGAAAATCCGCGTGTCGTTGGTTCAATTCCAATCGGAACCACGAAAAGCTTCGGTTTAACGACCGAAGCTTTTCTTTTTCTTACATTCCACCATGATTAACCCGCCAATCAGCGGCGGTAAGGGCCGTAAAAATCGTCCCAATGGGCCAGAAGTATATCCACCAACTCCGGCTGAAATTGCGTTCCACGCTGAGCCCTAAATTCCTCCCGAATTCGCTCCTCGGGCCAGGGTTCCTTGTAACAACGGGGGCTGGAGAGGGCATCCAGCACATCTGCCACTGCGCAAATCCGACCAGCCAGGGGAATCATTTCCCCCTTTAACCCGCGGGGGTAGCCCGTGCCATCCCAACGCTCATGGTGGGAGCCGGCAATAGTAGAAGCAAACTGCAAAAGCTCCCTTTTAGAAGTCTTAAGCATTTCTTCGCCAATGATGGAGTGAGACTTCATCACCCCGTATTCCACCTCGGAAAGCTTGCCGGGCTTGTTCAGCACGGAATCGGGAATGCCTATTTTTCCAAGGTCGTGCATAGGAGCGGCAAGCCTGATGCGTTCGGCTTCTTCTTCGGAAAGGCCATAGTGCTTGGCCAGAATGTAAGATATTTCCGCCACCCGCTGGATATGGTCCCCCGTCTCCTGACTGCGGTACTCGGACGCCTCACCCAAAATGTGGATAATTTCCCGTTGGGTAGCCTCCTGCTCGGCAATCAGGCGGGCGGATTCTACGGTTTTTGCGGAATAGACGGCGGTAAGAATGAGGCGTTCTAGGTCCTGGCGAGAAAACACAGGCGTTTTCCCCTGCTTGTTGATGGCCTGAAACGCCCCCATCACAGTTCCCTCCGTATCAAAAAGAGGGACTGTCAGCACGGACGTGGTGTGGTAATGAGTTTTTTCGTCACTGCGACGATCAAACCTGGGGTCTTGGTAAGCGTCCTCTATCAGCAGAGGCTCCCCAGTCCGTACGGAATATCCAACGAAGCCCGCATCCAGGGGAATCCGGAGCTGGTCCACCCCGTGAGCCACCTTGGTCCAGAGTTCTCGGGTATCTTTGTCAATAAGCCAAAGGGAACAGCGATCGGCAGACACCATGGAACGGCCTAAATCGGCCATAAGGATTAGCAGATTGTCCATTTTTCGTTCTGCCGCAATCTTCGGCATGTACGAAAACAGCAAATCCAGAATCCGACCTGATTCCATAGAGTTGTCGTCACATTCTCCCTTCATGGCGCCAAAGATAGAAAAAGTGTTGACAGTGACCCTGTAGTTTTTTATTCTTTACCCGCCCTTTGGAGGAATAGGCTAATTGGTAAGTCAGCGGTCTTGAAAACCGCCGCCGTCAGGCTTGGGGGTTCGAGTCCCTCTTCCTCCGTAAAAAACGCCCCATGAGGGCGTTTTTTCATTTGTTCGCTAATTTTACATAAGGGCACTTTTCTTTTTCAACCTCCTTTTCATAGTAGGTCGTAAACGAGAACTTCACTGTCCCTAGAAGCTCCACATGGCTCCTACAGTAGGCACTACCGTGAATCCACCATCGCTCTTGTCGGACTTAAAGGTATCCTTACGATTGACATCGTCGTTGTCATATTCGTCAGTAAGCAGCCACACTGCAACAGGTGCCCAACGGCCGCCCACAGAAGCGAACACGCCCACATGATTGCCGAGAGCCTTACGGACAACCAAGTCGCCACCAAGGGTCAGGGCACCAAGCGTCACAGATCTTGTCCAGTCCACCTTTCCAAGGTCCGGATGCTTGTAGGTTTCCGTGTCCCTCGTAAACACGGAGCCTTCAACACCGACTGTCGCGAAGACGGCAACGGTCCAGTCCGGCGTATTCACGAACCCGTAGCCAAGCCCGACTTCGCCCGCAACGTAGGTGCCAACATCGGCATCTTCCTTTTCGTTGTACTTGACATCGTCCGTAAACGTAGCGCCAGAACTCAAGTCCGCACGAACCGCAAAGCCGCTCTTACTGATTCCCATATAACTGAGGTTTAGCCCAGCGCTCACCAGGGAGAAATCCGATCCCTCTACATTGTACTTAGAGACGGGAACCGTAACACCAGCACCCACGAAATGAGTCCAGCCCTTGTCCGTTGTCGGATTTGGTGAAACGGTTGGTGAGCTTGTCGAACCATCGGCGGCAAATGCGGTAGCGGCAGCGAGAATAGCAGCAGTAAAGAATGTCTTTTTCATGATGTACTTCCTTTGAATTAGATTCTTGTTTGTTTACACCTGTAATATACCCACAAAAATTCATAAAGTCAAATGCATTATTTTCATTAAAACAATAGATTTTTGTTATCAGTTCTCACAACTCATTACTCACAACTCAAGACTCATCACTAATCCACCTTCCAGAAAGCACGACGGTCAGCCACATAATCCATCGTAGCGCTAAGTGGCATATCGTAAAGCAGGGCACATACCTTCGTATCCAAGGGAAAATCCTTACCTAAGGCATCAAGGCACGCACCCGTAGTCGCCCCAGTGGTATAAACATCATCTACAATGATTACCGTCCCACAAGAAGGGAGTTTTCTTGGAAGCGCCGGTTCAAAGGCGCCTGCCACATTCTGTTGGCGCCCTTGCTGGGAGAGTTTTGTCTGGGACACCTTAAATGTTTTGCGCTTTATCCAGCGGCACACCTGACCACCCGTCAACGTAGCCAAAGCACGAGCTATCATTTCTGCCTGGTTATAGCCCCGTTCACGAAAACGGGCCCTATGGAGCGGCACCGGCACAAAGTAAAGCGGCCGCACAAATTCCGGAAACAGGTTTTCATAGCGGCCCTGCATAACAGAAGAAAGCTTTACCAAGTAGGTGGCCATTCCAGGAATGCCCCGGTATTTCAACAGATGTATTAACCGTCGGGTCAACTCCTCCATAGGAAACAGGCAGACCACATCATCCGAAGGATGTCGAGTCTCCTTAGAAAGCCCGACAAGAGCTTTCCGACATTCAGGGCAAAGCCACGGGTCAAGATTCTCCGAAGCAGAACCACAGCCAAGGCATTCCATTCCAAAAAACAGATTGGACCAAGATTCAAGCATATTTCCTCACACAAAAAAAGCATCTACTTGTATAGACGCTTTTTTCACCGAAAATATGCCTAGAAATCTTCAGATTTTTGAAATTTTACAATCAGCCCTTACTCTTGCAGGCGATAAATCTTTACAGCCTTGATGTAGAAGGTCCTTTCTTCACCGCCAAGGTTCAGTTCAAAGCGGGCGAAGGGGGTGCTCTCCTTCGGGACAAATTCGATTTCTACAGACTTGCCCGAAGTTCCCACATCTACATGTTTCTGGAAGCCGATGGTCTCGTAATCATCGTAGGCACCGATTCTGGCGGTAATTTGCCCTTCTACATCGGACCAGATGGTAAACACGCACTTGTACTTTTTGCCGGCAAGGAGAGCCACATTTTCTTGAATGAGCTGGACACTGTAAGAATACTTGCCACCTTCAGTCACCTGGATTTTTGCGATCTGTTCGCCATTACCTTCTTTTTCTACAGAGGCAACGGATTTTCCGTTGAACTGATCAAAGACAATCCAACCATAAAAATCCTTGGAAAAATCCCCATTCGTAATGGTATTATCACTCAAGGAACCAATTATTCCTTCCCAGATGTCCAGGACATAATCCTCAGAAGCATTACCATCGACAGTGGTGAATCCATATCGAAGTGGTCTGAAGCTGGAGATGAACTGTTGGTTCAGCTTCACCCATATTGAAGCATTGCGTGTCTCGTCAAGATAAACAACACCATCTTCAGCAACCTCGACCGTAGAGAAATCTATTTCATCTACAAAATAGCGAGGATAGAATACTACAGACAAATTCGCAGCACTGTCCGAAACCTTTTCTATCTGAGTATGGTGATACCGTAGTTCAAACTGTTTGAACCAAGAGAGGGAATACTGGACGGGAACATAGTTGCCGTTTATCAACAACCTTCCACGGATGTCGGACATTCCTTTGGCCGGCCTAAAGGAAACGCCCATCTCTTTCAAGTAACCCTTGTCTTCCAATTGTATATTCTTGAAAGGCTCAGCCACCTGGTCGGCGTCAGTAAAGGAAACCTTCAGGGAAGAATCCGCAAGATCTTCACCGGGCCAAAGTTGCACGCCCTTTGCCACATCGATGTCCACCGCCACATAGTAACTGGAGTAAGAGCGGACCTCAAAGAAATCCAGGGCGAAGGAATCCAGCAGCAGAGGTTCATCCTTGGCAGCCGCCTTAGCAAGAGAATTAGAGGAAATTTCGGAATAATCAACAGAGAAATCTGCCGTAAAGGCCAAGGACGGGTTCCCGATTTCGATACCCGCCACGGACTTATCATCACTTGAACAAGCCACAAAAGCCATGGCGACACCCACCATAGCCATCAAAACCCCAAATTTAAACCCCGCAAAGCGCATTACATTCCTCGTGTTAGGGGGAACAGCTGGATATTAACCTGAACTACGTCATCGCCTTCTCCAGCACCGGCAGAAAAATCTAGTAGTTCTTTGCGCATTAGTTGGATCTGTTTTTTCAAATTGGGGAAATCTTTGCGCCTTATGCTGAAAGTGAGGGCAGAAAAGTCCCTATCCTGGCTTGCCAGTTCGGACAACTTATCCTTGGACAGGGAAAGCATCTGCTGGTGGTACTGCTTTACCATCAGGTCCTGAACCTCGTCGTCGGTAGTAATCATAGGGTCCCGCTGGCGGAATCCGTTGGCGGTCTTGACCAGAAGTCCCAGTTCAAGAAGAAGGCTGAAAGATTCCTGCACCTGGGCGGGGGTCACCTTGCCATCGAGACGCTTGGAAACCCAGTCGGGAATGGGCCTGAAGCCCTTCAGGGAAACCATTTCCAGAATGACGGAATGGTGCCATTCCCTAAAGATACGGAGCTGGGCCTGGTCCATCTTGTGGAGCTTGGAATGGGGGCTTGCCTTGACCAGCTGCTCGTAATAGACCTTCTTTTCTTCGTCGTCGGTGGCCTGGTTAAAGAACACCAGATTCTCGAAGTAAGTGGCCCGCTGCTTAATAAGTCCGAGACCGTGGATAAGCTTTGTGACCGTACTCTTGGTAATGTTCCGCTTGCCGTCGATAGTCAGTTTCAGGTGGGCGTGACTGGAAAGTCCCGCTTTTTCGGCAAAAAAACGCAAACTGAAGGCCGGCTGGGTCTTCTTCTTGTATTCGTAGTAGTCCCGAAGATACACGCGAAAATTCGTGTATTGCAGCACATCGGGCTCTGTCAATTTTACACTTTCTCCATTTTCCATACCCTAAAAATAGAAGTCTAGGGGGGCAAAGGCACTATCCGATGGTTAATTATCGTTTACCTAAGTAACCAGATTAGGAATTAGAGACTAGGATCTAGGGGCTAGTTATCACAAGCAAGTTTCGACAGGCGCAGGTGGTCGTGGAATTTTCCACGCAGGCATTCTAAGTCCCGGGAGACGCCTTCTTCCTTGAAACCGCAGCGGCGAGCGACCCCGATACTGGCGTAATTCTGGACCGCAGCCGTAATTTCCAGGCGGTTAAGCCCCAGGGTATCAAAGCAGAACTTGCACAAGAGGTTCAGGGATTCCGTCGCGAGGCCGCGGCCTGTAAAGTTCTGCCCAAGCCAGTAACTGATAGTGGCCGAGCGGTGCTCTGGATGAACCCAGCCGATAAAGATGCAGCCCGCAAGATTATCCCCGCCGGCGGTTTTCTCAAAAATGCCCCAGCAGGCTCCGTTACCCATCTGGGCCTGCATCTCCCAGGTTTCCAGACGGTCCATAACGTCTTCGACGGAATTGCAATCAGGAGGCCAGGGCAGGAACCGCGAGAGATGCTCGCGGGAAGCATCAATCAGGCGGTAAAGCCCTGCCGCATCAGGTTCGTGTAGCACCCGAAGAACAACCCGCTCGCCAGGCAGTTCCGTTTCGGGAATTTCGTCTAGAATCATGAGCTGAAATGTAGGAATCAGGTTCGAGGTTCGAGGAACGTCATCCTCGCGTAGGCGAGGATCCATACACAGATCTCGCCAGTAGATGCCCGCCTTCGCGGGCATGACGATGCTGGTGTTATCAACAGAAAGAAGAAAACAGAAAAGCCCGCTGGCATAAGTCGGCGGGCCTTCAGTGCGGATGAAAGGACTTGAACCTTCATGCCCTCGCGAGCACTAGAACCTGAATCTAGCGTGTCTACCAGTTCCACCACATCCGCGTGGTGCACCAAATTTTGAAAAAAAAGTCCCTTTTGTCAAGGGGTTTTGCGCAAAAACGCCTCAAGAATCCAATCCAGGTGGTGGCCTTGCCAATAGCTCCAGTCATGCTCCCCAGAGGGGTCATACCTCAGGTCGCAGTCCGCCCCCACATTCCTGCAAAAATCCTGAATCCAGGGGATTGTCTCCGACGGAGGATAAAGCCTGTCGGCACCGCCCTGCAAAAAACGCCACCTTCCAGAGCCCATTTTAGGAGACGCCGCAACAGCGGGGGCCTCCCCCAGCAGTTTGCCATAGGAACTCACCAAAAGTCGGGTTTTCACCCGGCGTTTCCCGTACATGGAATAAACCAGAACCCCAAGAGAGCCATCAGAGACACCCACAAGGGAGACTTCTTCTACAAATCCTCTCCGTCTCCTGGCAACGGAATCCAGAGCCGCATCTACCGCAGAAACCATAACCTCCGTCGCCCAATGATTTTCCTTGCAGGCCGAAGCACTCAACACCACCACATCCGGGAAAATACCCGAAAAGGCCTCCCCCGCCACCAAGCCCTTTTGACAGTTGCCGCTGGTCATGCCGCCGTGGAACCAGACCACCACATCCTTTTTCGCCGCATGTCCAGGAAACGACACCTTGGCCTTTGAATCGTATTCAGGCCACCAGATTCCGACAGGCACTCGCAAAACAGTGCCGGCAGCCTTTGTCGGCAGAACCGAAACCGACAAGGAATCCCGACTAGCCCCAAGGGCCAGGGATACGGCAAGCAACAGTACCCAAAGAGGTTTCATCGTTTGTTTCTTATGGTGAGGATAAAGAATATCAGGAAACCGACAGAACAGACCCCGATGATTCCAAGGGCTATCAGGGAGTTGACCAGCTGGTATTCCGACACCGTTTCCCAGTCCAGTTCACCGTAGGTCGAAGCCAAGGATTTGACGATATAGCGGTTGTCGGACAGCCTGACGGCGCTGATTTCCAGGGGAACATCACCCACGTTGATAGCGGCAAAGCTGAACCAATCCGACATTTCGTCCAGCATTTCTTCTGACGCGTACAGGACAAAGGTAGCGCTGTCGTCACCGTTTATCCTGAAAAAAGTCTTGTCCAAAAACGGAACGTTGCTGCCCCCAAAGACGCTGGGGATAGCGGCATAGGAGACCCGTCCATAAAAAAGGTGTTCTTCCTTGAAAAAGCTCTGCAACACAGGCCCTGCGTATGACACGCACCAGACCACCGCCAACAAGAACAGCAAGGCAAAATTGAAATAGATAGAGCGTCTTGAACGAAATCTGGGCATCGAAAACTATTGCTTGGAACGGAACATAAAGAAAAATGTAGCTAAAAGAAGCACCAAGGTCAAGAAATAAAAGACCAGGGGAATCTTTGCGTTCAGGGCGATTTCGTTTAGCCGTTCCATCTGGAAAAACTGTATGAGTTCCTCGCTGTTCAGCATAGCGGCATCGTTGTCGATGCGGGCCCAGGCATGAGAAAGATCCACGTTGATGTTCAGAAGCATATCCAACTGGTGCGTAATACTATCCGGAAGTCCAAGACCTTCGGGCCGCACCACCGGGAACCCGGCGCGAGCAGAATCCAGAAGTTCCCGGACCACGTATTCCTGGTTGTCGGGCAGGCTGTTTACCGCATAGGAGAGTTGCTGCCAGGAACTTAGCCACTGGGTCCTGACCGTCAAATAACGCCTGGCCGTGGAAACCTTGCCCAAGACCTCCCGCTCGAAACGGCTTACCAGGGCAGAACTCGGCCGCTCAAAACCGAACCCCTGCAACTCGTCCATCTGGCGGGCGAAGGATACCGCCATTTCCCTGAGGGTCATGGTCTCGGACAAGATTCTCATGGTGTCCAGACCATAGCCACTACGGGCACGTTCCATATCCTTTGAAAGCCTGGCGTCCAGCAGCTGAAAGTCCGAAAGGGACTTGATGTACTGGGAATAAAGGACCATCTGGGGTTTCTGGGAAAGGGAAAACAAGACAGTGAGCCCTACCGTCAGGGCCACCACCATCCACACCCAGGGAGTTTTCAGCTTGGAACGGAAAGTTTCCTTGATAGACTTGTTTTTCAATTCATCCACAAAAAGAAATTACCTTTTTTCTACCTTGAATGCCATGAGATTCTTCCGTTTTGCCACTTTTTTTTGTCTTTTCGGATTCTTTTACGGCTGCACCGTAGAAAGAGCCGAAGAACAGGTGGTGGAGCGCCACGCCAACGGGGTCAAGAAGACCTCCGTATGGGTGTACCCCGATGGCGAAATCTTGAAGCGGAACGAGTGGTACAACAACGGCATCAAGGAATTCGAAATCCCTTACAAGGACAATGTCCCCCACGGCGAAATCAAGCGCTGGACCGGGCTTGGTAACGTGGTTATGATAGGCCAGTACAAAAAGGGCAAGCGCGAAGGCAAATGGACCAGCTATTACGGCGACAAGAAGGTGGAGGCGGTGCGGTATTACAAGGACGACCACCCCGTAGGGGACTGGGAAGGGTTTCATTACAACGGCAACAAGGCCTTTGAGGAACATTACAACGACAAGGGTGACACCGTAGGCGTGTGGAAAAAATGGTCCAAGAGCGGAAAACTCCAAGAAGAAAACAGCTGTCATGGTGGCGACAGTGCGGGAATCATCGTGGAGTATTACGAGAACGGAAAACGAAGACATTCCACAAGCTGCCGATACGGAGTATTTAACGGTCCGCAAATCACCTACGCCGCAGACGAAAAGAATTCCTGGCTTGTTACAGAAGGCTACACGGACGGCGTGCTGGACGGCCCTCGGGAATTCTACCTCCCTTCCGAAGACGGGTTACTCCCCTACAGACGGGAACGGTGGAAAATGGGAGCGAGAGATTCCGTCTGGCGGCTGGACGACGGCCACCTGCACCTTGTAATCGAAAGCGAGTTCGTGAACGGGACGGGAATCGGATACGGCCAGTGCGAATACAACTACGGGATGATTTGTGCCGAGACATCTTTTGTAGCAGGCGTTCCTGGCGGGACCCTGGACAGCAGCGCCGTCTTGGGTCGCGCCGTCAAGGGCGCCACCCTGTGGTACTACAAGAAAGGGCACGACCTGCGTTACGAAGAAATCTGGGAAAACGGCGAGATTGCCATAAGCCGGAGTTTCTACCCCGACAGCCTAGGCGGGAAACTTGCAAGCGAAGCCTTCTGGAAAGAGGGCAAGCGGAACGGAATTTTACGCAACTGGTACAAAAGCGGCGTCCTGCGGGACAGTCTCACCTTCGTAAACGGCGAGCGTGTAGGCGAACAGTTCAGCTACGACAGCACCGGCAAACTTACCATCCATAAAACGGAGGCCGGCAAGAACCGGCCCGTGATTATGCACCTAACGCATTAACAGTTATCTGTAAAGGGAACCTATTCCTGCGGCTCCCCTTCCACAGACATTTTCCGCTGGCCCGTAATGAACTGGTGCACGTAGGGGTTCGCGGTATTCTTGATTTCATCTACCGTCCCCACCTCGATGATACGGCCGTTGTAAAGCATGGCAATGCGGTCCGCCACCTTGAATGCGCTCACCATGTCGTGGGTCACCACCACAGAGGTAACGCCCAGCTTGCTCTGCATGTCCAGAATCAGGTCGTTGATCACGTCGCTGGTAATGGGATCCAAGCCTGTAGTGGGTTCGTCGTACAGAAGGATTTCCGGGTTCAGGGCGATGGCGCGGGCAAGGGCCACACGCTTTTTCATACCGCCCGAAAGTTCCGAGGGCATCTTGGTGCGAAATTCCGGCACCAGGTTGATCATCTTGAGCTTTTCGGTAACCACGTTCTGGATCTGCCTCTCGGAAAGCTCCGGATGGTGTTCCCGCAGGGCAAAGGCGATGTTCTCGCCGGTGGTCATGGAGTCGAACAGCGCCCCCATCTGGAAAAGCATGCCCATCTTGCGGCGGATGGTATGGGTGTCAAAGAACTTGGGCGTACTGATGGTCACGCCATCTACCGACACCTCGCCACCGTCGGGCTGCAGAAGCCCAATCATGTGCTTCAGGATCACGGACTTTCCACCACCGGACTTACCGATAATCACCATGGTCTCCCCACGGCGAATATCCAAGTTCACGTCTTCCAAGACGGTCTGAGCGCCAAAGGACTTCCGAAGCCCCTTCAGGCGAATGGCAATATCGTTCGGGTCAATCTTTACATTGGGCATAACGTTACCTATATCCTAGAAGAACATCACCGCATCCAGGGCAAAGTCCGCAATCAAAATCATGAGGCAGCTGGACACCACCACGTTCATAGTAGCAAGGCCCACGCCGCGGGCGCCGGGCTTCGCATTCACTCCGTTGTAATAGGCCAGCGCAAAAATCAGGGTTCCAAACACGAAGGACTTGATAATACCCGCCCACAAATCCATGGAGTCGAACAGGTACTGCATACCCGTATAGTAGGTGTAGGTGGTAATATCCAGGGCGAGCACGCACACGATCCAGCCGCCAATCAAAGCGAGAGCGTTAGAAATGGCGGTAAGGCAAGGGATCATGGTAATGAAGGCCACAAACCGGGGCAAGGCCAGATAGCGGTACGGCTCAAGCCCAAGCACCGTGTAGGCCATCAGTTCTTCTTTCTCCTTCATGGAGCCAAGTTCTGCGGCCACGGCACTCCCTACACGGCCAGCCAGCACGATGGCCGTCAGCAGGGGCCCAAGCTCGATCAGCACCATCTTGCAGGCGGCAGTCCCCACGAACTTGTCCGACACCAGGTTGTGGAACTCGAACTCCGCCATGATGGTGGCCACCATGCCCGTAAAGATTGACGTCACAAAAAGCAGGGGCAAAGACGACACGCCGATGGAAATCATCTGCTTCACGATCAGGTCCGGATTCTTGTACACGTGGGGCAGCTGCTTCAGGGTCGAAAGCAGCAGGCACACGATCTCGCCGACGCTGGCGATACCCTGGACAATGACCTTACCGATCCAAATGATAGGGCTGAGCAGAATCATGGGCCGAAATCTCCAAAGCCGACGGGTTCAGAGCCGCCACCGTAATCGTCGTAGGAGTACGGCTGGTCGCCGCCCTCGTCGCCACCGTCTGGTGAAGCATTGTAGAAGGTGGTGTATTCCGGTATAAAGGTCATGGGGATGTCCTTCACCGAACCGTTACGGTGCTTGGCCACAATCAGTTCCGCACTGAACTTGTCCTCTTCCTTGTGGGTCCGCACAAAGGCGCGTTCCACGAACCAGACCATATCAGCATCCTGTTCGATAGAGCCCGATTCACGAAGGTCACTGAGCTGAGGCCGGTCACGCCCCTTCTCTTCTACCTTTCGACTCAGCTGGGCAAGGGCAATCACCGGAATGTGCAGTTCCTTGGCCAGAATCTTGAGCCCGCGGGAAATATTGCCGATAGCCACCGCGCGGTTCTCCTCGTTGCCGGTCTTCATCAGCTGCAGGTAGTCCACCACCAGCAGGTCCAGCTGGCCCCTGTGCTTGAGCTGGCGGGCCTTGCTCATGAGCTCCATAATGCCCAGGTCGGCGTTGTCATCTACATACAGCGGGGACTGGTTGATGGGAGCCACCTTCGCGATAATCTTGTTCATCTCGTCACGGTTCAGCTTGCCGTTGCGGAGCTTGGACTGGTCCACCTCGGCCCTGGAACAAAGCAGACGCTGTGCCAGCTGCATGCCGTCCATTTCCAGACTAAAGAAGGCCACGTGCTTGTTGTAGTCGATGGCAGCGTTGGCGGCAATAGTCAGGGCAAAAGAGGTCTTTCCCACGCCAGGACGGGCCGCCAAGATAATCAGGTCCGAATTCTGGAGGCCGTTGGTCAGCTCGTCCAGTTCCTTGATGCCCGTGGGGATTCCCGTGATGCCGTCCTTGCGATTGTTGAGCCGCTCCAACAAGGGCGACACGAAATTCTCGATGGGCTTCACCGAGCCCTTCACCTGCTTGTCGGCGATGGCGAAAATGTCCCGCTCCGCATCCTGGATCACATCGTCCGGATTGAAGGAGGGGTCCATGGCCTTCTTGATGGTCTCCGAGGCCGCCTTGATCATCTTGCGCAGGGTGGACTTGTTCTTCAGGTGCTCCAGGTTCCACTCCACGTTGGCCGAAGACGCCACCGACTCCATCAGGTTGAAAAGATATTCCCGGCCGCCCGCCTCGGCGAGCTTGCCGTAACTTTCCAGTTCCGTCGAAAGGGTCAGAAGGTCGATGGGAGTACCCTTGCGGTATAGCCCGCTCAGGCCGCGCCAAATGAGCTTGTGCCGTTCGTAGTAGAAAAAGTCCTCTTCGGTAACCACCATGATGACGGTCCCCATGACTTCGGGGTCACGGAGGATACCGCCCAGCAAAAAGCGTTCCGCCTCCAGGTCGTTTGGCACCTGGCGACTTTCAAAATTCCTGTTGTCGCTTACATTTTCAGACATAACTATTCACGATAAAGATAAAATTTTTGCCTGAAAAATTGCCTTGCGAATTATCCAATTGGGCGTTCCCTAGCCCCAGTTCCCGAAAGGTCCGCAAAAAACGGGGCCAGGTCGGGCTCTGCTCGCCCCCTCGTCACCTCGGCGGCTCATCGAGCCGCTACGCGTCTCGCCGCACGGCGCGACGATCCCTAACGCATACCTCTGGACATCATCCTGGACCCTGGAGCGAAGCGATAGGGGACAGGAACCAAACGGTTCCCGCTATCACTTAAAATTCAATATTCCATCTAAACAAGGGCAACTTCTGGCGGTACATATGCTAATTTATACGTACACCACTTCGTTGCCGACGCGAGGAGACTCGTTTCGATTCGGGAGGCCGCTTTCGGTGTCGGCGTAACCAACGGCGACAGAAGCATACACCCGCTCATCTTCACGCAAGCCTAGGCCACGCAGGTATTCCAAAATCGTCGGGTCTTCGTTCAGCCACTTGAGCTGGTTGATGTAGCAGCTACCCAGGTTCAGCTCGTTGGCCGCAAGCATCATGTTTTCTACGGCACAGGCCACGTCGGCCATGTTGTTGCCGTAATCCTTCTTGTTCGCCACCACGATAAGTACCGGCGCCGTGTAGCAGAAAGAATAGTTTCCCTTGCGGGCGAGCGTGATGGAATTCTTGAGGCTCTTGTACAAGTCTTCGCGGAGCTCCATCTTCGCAAATGCGGCCTGAACCAACTCCTTGAGCTTAGCGATTACAGCCCCATCCGAAATCACGAAGAAGTGATTCGTCTGGGCATTACCGCCGGTAGGTCCAAAACGCCCCGCCTCGACAATGGCCTGCAACTTTTCTATTTCCACAGGTTGCGCCTTGAACTTGCGAGTGCTGCGACGTGTCTTTATGGCTTCAAGTGTGTTCATGATAAATCTTCTATCTCTTGCACTCGTCATTCCGGGCTTGACCCGGAATCTAGATGGCGGATCAAGTCCGCCATGACGTTAAAAGTCACTTCTCCAGCGGCATGATCAAGATACGCGACTTCCGCTTGGCATTGTAATGTTCCCGCTTGCTCTTGGGCAAATCCTCTACGGAGCCATCCTCGAATCCGAAGGGATAGAACCAGTCTAGAGCCTGGGTGGTCAGCAGGAACAACTTCTTGTAGCCCTTCATACGGCCTACAGAAATCAGGTGCCGCACAATAGCGTCGCCGATGCCGGACTTGCGGTAGTTGGCAGCCACGGCAATGGCGGCCACCTCGGCCATACCGTCCTCGAATTCGTGGAGGGCACCGCAGCCGTGTATGCTGTTGTCGATGCTGTACACCACGTAATCCTTGAGCTTTTCGGAAATGCTCTCCTGGGTCCTGGGCACCAGGTAACCCTTCGCGATGTAGTCCTGCATAATCCGCAGAATGTCGGGAATGTCTTCCATGTTGGCAGGCCGGATACTGGAATACTGGTTGGCGTACACCATGGTACCGTCGCCCCGTGCACTAAATACTTCTTGCAGCACACTGCCCTGGAACTCACCGCTCAGCAAGTGAACACGGTTCGCTCCCGCCTCACAGGCGTTGATAGCGTTCTGCAAATAATCCTTCTGGGCAAAGTTCAGCTTATCGGCATTCAGTTCCAGAAGTTCCTTGGCCTGGTCCACGTCCAAAGCAGAAATCACGCCACTATCGGTAGGTTCCAGATACTTGGTGTTCTTGCCGGTAACAAGGCCTTCCAGCTTAATACCGTTCTCACTGCCGATAAAGAACAGCTTGCCCACCTGCATGTACTTGCAGAGTTCCGTAGCCAGTTCCGTAGAACTGATGTTGTAGGCCTGGCCCAGCTTGTTCCAGCCGATAGGCGGAATAATGGGCACGAACTTCTCGTTCAGAAGCTGCTCCAGAATGTCCCGCTGGATCCGTTCAATCCGGCCAGTCCGCATGTAATCGACACCTTCGATGACCCCGAGACTCCGGGCCAGTACCCAGTTCCCCTGGATACCGCTCAGGCCGCTGGCCGTCAAGTGGCTCATAATCCTCTGGGCAACACCCAAAGACGCCTGTTCTATCAGGGGCAGGGCCTCTTCGCTGGTCAGCCGCACGCCACCTTCGAACTTGGATTCGATTTCCCAAGCCTTCAGCTGGGCGTCAATGCTGTTCCTGGTTCCCGGCACGATAATGATTCGGATTCCCGCCTTGTGCAACAGGGCGATATCCCGCATGAGCACAGGGAACAGCGGGTGGTCCATAAGGCCGTCTTCAATCTTCAATACAAAGAGCTGGCCCTTGAACCGGTCCATATAGCCGAAAACTTCCCGGATAAACCCGGAAACTTCGAAATGCTGGGAATAGAAATCGGACACAGTATTGCTCATGGTTCAAAAAATAATAAATCTTAGTTATAACAAAAGACGCAGGGTGACCCGCGCCTTTATTAAAACTTGTCTATCGCGACCTATTGCTTGGCAGCCGGTTTGGCGGCAGGCTTTGCAGGAGCTGCTGCGGGTTTTGCCTCGGCGGCCGGTTTTGCAGCAGGAGCTGCCTTCGCGGCAGGAGCAGCAGGCTTGGCGGCAGGAGCAACAGATTTAGCCGGTTCTGCAGCAGGCTTGGCTGGAGCAGCCTTTGCTGTATCGGCAGGTGCAGCAGCAGGTTTTGCAGCGGGGGCAGTTTTTGTCGTGTCCGCAGGAGCGGCAGCAGGCTTTCCGGTTGCTGAGCTTGTCGAAGCATCGGCCTTAGCAGCAGGAGCTGCGGCGGGGGCTGCCTTGGCGCTGTCCGCAGGAGCGGCGGCAGCGGGAGCTGCGGCAGGTTTAGACGTATCTGCGGGAGCGGTAGCAGCATTCGCGGCGCTATCGGCAGGGGCTGCGGCAGCACTGTCAGCCGGAACAGCCGTAGAATCCACAGGCGGAACTTCGGCATAGACCTTCAACAGTTCCACTTCAAAAATCAGGAGGGCATTGCCAGGAATGGTAGGCGGAACACCGGCTTCGCCGTAGGCCAGGGCGCTAGGAATCCAAGCCTTCACCTTGTCCCCTTCTTTCATGACCTGGAGCAAATCCTGCCAACCTTCTATGACCGCACCTACGGGGAACTCCAGAGGTTCACCACGCTTGACGCTGTTGTCAAACTGAGTACCGTCTAGCAAAGCCCCGATGTAATGCACCTGGACCTTGTCCGTCACCTTGGGAGAAATGCCCGTACCGGCCTTGAGCACACGGTACTGCACACCCTTGGGCGTCACCTTTACCGTAGAATCCAGAACGTTCTTGGCGAGGAATGCAGCCTGGTCTTCCAGAGCCTTGGCGGCGGCAGCCTTCTCGTCGTCCTCTTTCTGCTTCTGCATGCGGAGCAGCAGATCTTGCAGGGCAGATTCCGAAGCGGAATCCGACAGCAAAACCTTACGGGCAGGATCCACTTCATCCTGGAGGGCAATCATCAGCACATCCATCTTGACAGGAACATTGATATTGGCGATAGCCTTACCCAAGTCCATACCCAAAGCATAACTGTAACGGTCCACGGCACTGTCAAGGGAAACCTGAGGCGCAGGAGCGGCTACAGGCTCGGCGGGTTCCACTACCGGCTGCGGGTTATTGCCACCGCAGGCGACCAAAACGGCACCTGCAGCAAGACCAAAAGAATAGCGAATCAGGTTCATAAAACTCCTTTTGGATTACGTATGTAACCCATATCACGGTTAAATTAGCTTTTTTTTACAGGAAATTTGCGGAATTGTGCTTTTTTTCACATAAAACCACATTTGTAAACAAAAAACAACAAAAAACCTTTGAAACTCTCAAAATTTTACTATATTTGGAGCAGCAAACAAACAGGATTGCAAGCTAACTCTATGAGTGACAAGTTTTTACAGATGGTAGACTCTGCACAGGAGAGCAAACGCGAGTTTGACCTGTCTGTCGTCTACCTCAAGGATTCTCTCCACCAGTCCGTCAAGACCGCCCAGAGCAATACGCAGCGGATTTCTTTCGACACGAACAAGGTCCAAACGACCGGCTGGCTCAAAGGAGCCCTCTCCTATCCTTGGGTTGTGGTCTGCACCATCATCCCTGCCGTCATGGAAATGATTGTCTAACAACAACAGCTTTTAATTAGACCGTGCCTCAAAGCACGGTCTTTTTTTTTGCATAAGAAAAGGGTCCGCAAAAGCGGAACCCTCTTTCAGTAATTCTAATGGTTTAAGAAATTACTTGGCCTTCTTGCAGCCGCACTTCTTAGCGGGAGCGGCCTTCCGTGAGCAACAAAGCCCCTGGTATTAACCAGGGGCGGTTGCGAGAGCTTGCGCCTACCGGAGCTTACTTCTTCTTGCACTTAGCGCAAGCGGTCTTTTTAACACAAGCCTTGCGCGGGTCACCGGCATAGACAGCGGCCTTGCCGAGTTCTTCTTCGATGCGGAGGAGGCGGTTGTACTTGCAAACGCGGTCCGTACGGGAGAGAGAACCAGTCTTGATCTGGCCAGCGGCGGTACCGACGGCGAGGTCAGCAATGAAGGTGTCTTCGGTTTCGCCAGAGCGGTGAGAAACGATCGGAGCATAGCCTTCGTTCTGGGCGCGCTTGATGGCGGCGAGAGTTTCGGACACAGAACCCACCTGGTTCACCTTGATGAGGATGGCGTTAGCGATACCGGCCTTGATGCCTTCGTCGAAGATGGTCGGGTTGGTCACGAACAGGTCGTCACCCACGAGGTTAATCTTGCCGCCGAGCTTGTCGGTCATGACCTTCCAGCCAGCCCAGTCAGCTTCGTCGAGACCGTCTTCAATGGAGAAGATGGAGTACTTGTCGATGAGCTTTTCGTAGAGCTTCACCATGTCGGCAGACTTGACAGTCTTCTTGGTGCTCTTCTTGAAGGTGTAGGTTTCCGGCTTGCCCTTCTTGGTGTTCTTGTCGCAGAATTCAGAAGAAGCAACGTCAAGAGCGATCTTGATGTCAGTGCCGAACTTGTAACCGGCATTGGTGGTTGCAGCCTTCAAAGCGTCGAGAGCCTTTTCGAGGGTCATCACGCCAGTGATTTCGTAACCGAACTTGTTCTTAGCCGGCTTGATACTCACGCCCGGAGCGAAGCCACCTTCGTCACCAACGGTGGTGTCGAAGCCGGCCTTCTTCAGCACAGCCTTGAGGGCGTGGAAGATTTCGGTGACCATCTGGAGGCCCTTGGAGAAAGTCTTGGCGCCAACCGGAGCGATCATGAATTCCTGGAAGTCAATCGGAGCGCTAGAGTGGGCACCGCCGTTAATCACGTTGCACATCGGGCAGGGAAGCGTGAGCTTCTTGGTGCCATGGAGCTTGGCGATGTACTGGTAGAGAGGCATCTTGGCGTCGTTAGCGGCGGCGCAGCAGACAGCCATGGAAACGCCGAGGATAGCGTTTGCACCGAGCGTGTTCTTGAGCATGCGGTTGCCGTCGAGAGCGATCATGGCGTCGTCGACTTCGGTCTGCTTGGCCGGGTCCATGCCGATAATCTTCTTGGCAATCTTGGTGTTCACGTTCTTCACAGCAGTGAGGGTGCCCTTGCCGCAGTAGGTCTTCTTGTCGCCGTCGCGGAGTTCGCAAGCTTCGCGTTCGCCGGTAGAAGCACCGCTCGGGACAGCAGCGTGACCCTTCACGCCGTTTTCGAGGGTAACATCAACTTCGAGAGTGGGATTGCCGCGAGAGTCGAGGATCTGGCGGGCAACAACGGATTTGATTTTAGAAGCCATTTTTTAGCCTTTTGGTTTAGTGTGAGATTTTATGTATGATAATATAGAAAAAAGGATGCAACAAATGGAGCTAGTCCTTCAGGCAACGGATATATCTTGCATTCTTTTCAAGGAAAACCCTTCCAAAGACAGCGTTTTCGTATGTGTTCCTAAAAGCAACGTATACCCTATAGACGTCATCCTTACCATACTTTGTGTAGGGCTTGTCTGTAGAAGAAGTCCAGAAAGCGGTGCTTGTAGACAAATCAAAATAACCAAGCTCAAAATTCTGATTATCGGGATCATATAGTTTCTTGTATTCACCATAAAGGAGATCCCATTCTATATAGAATTCTTCACTATTGCCATCACCATCTATTGCGGATTCCATATACCCACCAGGCAAAACGGTAAATCCGAACTTATCGTCTCCTTCGCCTGCGTAAACGGGAGCAGCATACCTGCCATAATGGGAGATATATTTTTCCCAGCCTTTTTTAGACTTGAGATGGTACCCCGAGAAATCATCACCAACCATTTCAAAAAGAACATTCCATTCCGCCCTGCTCGGCAAGTGCCAACCTTCTGGGCAGACCTTGTCGTTGTACGGGTAAAGCCTGCCGTACTTGTCACAATTGGCAGAATTGTTGTCGTAACAGTAACTGCTGTCCACCTCGTAATTAAGGTTTTCAGCCATCCATGTCTGGTCATGATTCTCAACCGCAGTAGGGTTCAGCGGGTTGGTGGTCGTGTAAATCCGCACGGTCTTGTATGTCTTACCATCACGGGAATCCTCTAGCGTTCCCTTTTCGGAATGGGCGATGGGGCCTTTGTAGACGCGGGGGCCTTCAACTTCGCCGCCACCCAAGTACGAAACCCATTCGCCGTCCTTACAGAAATAGCGTTCGTTAACAGCATCCCCTTTCGCGGTGGCAATTTTGGTTTCTACCGAATCACCTTCGTTTTCGGAAGAACATTCCCAAAGCGGGTCATCTTCGTCAAGGACATATTCCCTAGCCTTGTCGTTCCACTTGCCGTCATAGCAATAATAAACAGAAGTGTCTGCCAGAACAACTGCCGCAGCCCCTTCGGTTTCATCGTCACAAGGGTCCAAATCCTTGAGAGATTTACGGACATCGAAGCCCGCCCTATAGAATTCCATTTCCATGGCGAAGTCTTCGCCATTTCCTTCGTTACTATTGGCACTACTGCTTTTGTCGTCGCCACAGGCGGCAAGAAACAGCGGGAAAGAGATCGCCGCACACCCGAGGGTGCTCGCAATGACTCGTTTTTTGCACACAAAGGCGTTTTTCTTGAAACCCATGACCACCTCTTACGAAATATTTCATAAGAAATATACATATTGTTTTCACGTCTAACAGGCGGAGTTTACTCCAGACTTGTTCCGCCATTACCTTTTTATACCCTCATTTTCTTTATTAATAATAACTAAATTTTATCAATCTAATAAAAATAATATATTTGACTTTATGAATCAGCAAGAATATATTATAGGTATAAGAAATTCAAAATCTAGAGAGGCCCGCCATGAAAAACGCAACCTATAATACCGCAAAAAAGACCGTTGCCTACGCCATCGCAGCGTTTTCGTTTTTAGCCCTCTGTGCCTGCAGTGCCGACAGCAGCATTGCCGGCCCCGACACAGACTATAGCGTCACCAGCATCAACAACAATGACCTCGAAAAATCGGTGATGCCGGTAAATACCAGGCCCTCACTGCCCGAGGGTCTCGGGTCCAAGTGGGGCACGGTTACGGATGTGCGGGACGGAAAAACCTACAAAACGGTGAGAATTGGCGTGCAGACCTGGATGGCCGAGAATATGAATTACGAGACCCGTTTGGGAAGCTTCTGCTACGAAAATTCCGCCGATAGTTGCGCCAAGTATGGCCGTCTCTATACCTGGGCGGCTGCCATTGGCTCAATTGACAATGAATGTGGTGTCAGACGAGATTGCAGCTATTTGGAAAATGCTAAGGTTCGGGGTGTATGCCCTGTAGGCTGGCGCGTGCCAACACTGGATGATTGGAATACTTTAATACATTACGTTGGAGGAATAGATGTTGCCGGCAAAATGCTCAAGTCCTATGGCGACTGGAATGGAGACGAAAACAAGAGCGTCAAGAACCCGGACATGTATGGATTCTCTGCACGTCCTAGTGGCTACAAGGTAGATGGTATTGATTATTACGGCGGTGCCACCTTTGGGACTCACTTCTGGACTACGGCCCAGGCCACCGGCCTTCTCAACAACGCGATGACGATTTACATATCCCACAGAAGTAACAAAATATTTGGGATGCGTGATCATAAGGATACCGGCAACCCTGTCCGCTGCGTGAAGGACTAATTCTTTAGGCAACGGACCGAAACACGGAAATCTCCATTGATACTATACACGCCGCCCCGATTGTCATAAAACACGCTTAGATCACGCGACTCGCCGTAATAAGCCTTTGTAGAACTCCAAAATATCGCAGTTTTGCCCTCCAAAAAAGAAATATCAAAAAGCATGTTGCCTGCAGGCAGGGCGTTAAAGCCATAAAGGTCCTCGCCATTGCCGTCTTTACCCTTGTCGTCTTCTACCCATCCACTAGTGGACTTGAGAGCCCTGGCCACATTGCCTACTCCACCAACATTTTCAATCAATGTCAGGAATTCGTCTCTGCTTGGAAGATGCCAACCACTGGGGCACGCCTCAAGGGCCGCGAAATAGTTGTAATAACGACCATACTTGGTACAGTTATCCCAATTGCACCAAATACGGCCAGCAAGTTTCGGGGTCTTCTTGGTATCATCATAGTTCAAGTTCTCCGCCATCCAGGTCTGCTTTCCGATTTGGACTGTCTTGTATGTCTTGCCATCGCGTTCATCGGTGAACGATCCCTTGACTACGGTCTTAGGGTCCACGGCCTTGCTGCTACTGCCGCCAAAGTCCGAAACCCACTCTCCGTTTTCGCAGACGTAGGTGTCAAAGATGGTGTCGCGGGGAACCCTGAACATCTGGCCCTCATTCTCCTTGTTGCATTCATCCAGGTCATCCTTGGATTCCACAGTCTCGAGTTCTATACTAAGGCTATTGCTCCATTTATTCTTGTAGCATTTATAAAAGGTGCTGTCCGCCTTTACATACACAGTCTCGAACTCGTTTTCAGAACTGCACTTTTCCTTTTTAAGCGCGTCAATGGATTCGAAAACAGGCACGCCCATATCGTCACCGGACTGTTCCGAAGAATTGCTGCTGGAATCATCGCCGCAAGCGGCGAAAATCAGCGGGAAAGAGATTGCCACGCACCCGAGGATGCTGGCGACAGAAAACTTCTTGAAGTTCATAGATACTTCCTTTTTTAAGCTACTTCTTTATGCAACGCATGTACATGGCGTCATTAGAATTTACAACGGCAGCATGTATCCAGGGACGGTCTCTCTTTCTATTTTTCTGGCGTGTATTCACTGTTCTAATGCTTATCAGCGCACCAGTTGCTCTAGCCCAATAACCAACACTCAATCCCATGTTATGATAGCGGACTCCATCACGATACCCACCAAGGGACATGTTAAATTCATAAGGGTCGGTCAACCCAATGTATAGGTTGTTGCCCATATTCTTGTACAGAGTCATCCACTCGATACTATTCGGAAGTCGCCAGCCATCGGGGCAAACATAAATAGTTTTAATCTCTTCGGAAGGATAAAGCCTTCCATATTGCTCACAATAACTATCGTCATTATCATAACAGGAGCTACCATCGCTCTTATAGTTTAGGTTTTCCGCCATCCAAGTCTGGTCGCCAATTTTTACGGTCTTGTAGGTCTTTCCATCGCGTTCGTCGGTAAACGTTCCCTTGACAACCGTCGTCGGGTCCACGGGCTCGCCGCTATTGCCGCCAAAGTCCGAAACCCACTCCCCGTTTTCGCAGGCGTAGGTATCGAAGATGGTGTCCCTGGGCACCCTGAACATTTCGCCATCGTTTTCATCGCTGCATTCGCCCAAGTCGTCCTTGGATTCTACAATCGGGATTTCGACAGTATAGTTGTCGGAACTGAAATCGTTGTCCCATTCGCCCTCGTAGCACACATAGAAACTGCTGTCAGCCTTGACATAAACCGTCTCGAACTCATTTTCATTGCCACACGTTTTCTTTTCAAGTTCGTTGGCAGACTCGAAAATAGGCACGCCCATTTCTTCGAGTTCTTCCAAGGTGAACATGAACTCTTCAGCGGTTTCATCGCCTTCATTAGCACTACTGCTCTTGTCGTCGCCGCAAGCGGCAAAAATCAGCGAGAAAGAGATTGCAGCACAACCAATGGTGCCAGCGATGACAAATTTCTTGAAGTTCATAGATACTTCCTTTTTTAAGCGACTTCTTTATGTCACGAATGCAAAGGGGTTGACTAGACCTTTCCCTTCACACAGCGAACAGACAGCGCATAGCTCTTGCGATAAACATACAGGGTCGCAGTTACTCTGTCAGAGAACAGATCTACATAGAATGCACCATTTGTATTAACCTGCTTGGTGCTCCAGAAGTAGCCTCGGACACCGTCACCGTTAAAGTCCCCAAAGTTGTTCCTGAGACCGCCAGGTAATGCAGAAAAGCCGTAATCATCCGTACCCACAGCATCTTCTCCCCAGCCGCTAGCCGCCATGAGAGCCTTCCCTGTAGTTAGCGAGTCGCCTAAGGCTTTGAAAAGGGTCTCCCACTCCACGTATTTAGGCATATGCCAGCCGCTAGGACATACACCCTGAACAAAAGAAGTGCCAATATCGCATTCATGACCATCACCGCATTGTTTCTCCGTTTTACCCACAGCGGTAACCCATGTGTAGAGGCGGCCATACTTGTCGCAGTTTTCCTCGTCATCATCATAGCAGTAACTGCCCGACGACGTCTTGTAATTCAGATTTTCCGCCATCCAGGTCTGCTTGCCAATTTTCACCGTCTGGTAAGTTTTTCCGTCGCGTTCATCCGTCATGGTACCCTTGACCACCGCCTTAGGCGCCACGGTTTCCACCGTATCGGTTTTCACGGTTTCCGCTGTATCGGACTCCACGATTTCCTCGACTTCCTCAGTATCGTCGTCATTGCCACCAAAGTCCGAAACCCACTTACCATGTTCGCAAATGAATGTCTCATAAGCAGTATTGCCATTCACCTCGGGTAATTCCATCTTGAACATCATGCCTTCCCGATCTTCATCACATTTACCAACTTCGTCCATAGACTCAAATACAGGAAGTTCCTCGAGGAACTCGTTGTCCCACTTGCCGTTGTCGCACATATAGAAGCTGCTATCGGCTTTCACATAAACCGTTTCGAGTTCGTTTTCATCGCCGCACTTTTCCTTTTTAAGGTCATCGGCAGAATCGAAAATAGACACGCCCATTTTCTCAAGTTCCTCTATAGAGAACTTGTAATCCTCAGCGGTTGTGTTATCGCTGGAGTTGCTGCTGGAATCGTCGCCGCAGGCGGCAAGGATCAGCGGGAAAGAGATTGCTGCGCACCCAAGGGTGCTCGTCATAACGTTCTTGAAATTCATATACACCTCAACAATATGATTTCCTTCCCAACAATGTAGAAAAGTTCCGCTTTGAAGCGGAGCCTTCTCTAGGATAATTCTGTGCTAAACAAGAATTAGAAACGGATGTGGGCGAAAGCCTTGTTGGCTTCGTTACGGTTACGGGCGACATCTACAAACTCGACATGGTGCGCTAACGGGCTCCCCACGCATTGCACTTGTCAAGAGCGTCCTTCATCGAATTCAACTGATTCTTGCCAAATTTCTCATAGCGGGCTCTCCGTGTTCCCTTGTAGAACGACATGCCCGCGGTTTTTCGTGCAGCTTCGTCGCCCAGCTTTTGCACGGTCTTTTTAGATACATTGGCCGGCAACAGAATTTCTTTCTCAAGTTCGCTGTATTTTAAAGAGTCCATAAACGAAACCGCATCTTTCGCCTCCCTCAATCGCGCATACAGCCAAAGCGCTTTGCGATCCCAACCGCTAAATTCGCCTTTTCCGTTCATCACGAAATCTAGACCATGCTCCTTAGCCTTGCAACCTTTCGGCGATGACATCTCTTTTTCACAAGAATAAAATGGCGTTTCCCGCTTTTTCATTTCCTTAAATCCGTTTATACTTTCATAACAAAAACTTGTCATATATTCATATTCGCTATAATAAATATGTTCAGAATAAAATTGACTCGGTACATTCGACCCAAATACTAAATAGCATTTTCCATCCACTTCAAAGCACTCCAAGCTTTCTTCTGACGCCTCGGGCTTATCGACCATGTTCATCCGTTTAGTGCTACCATAAGATTCAACAGGATGGTGTTTCTCATTTGCGTTATTATAATAGCATGGAAACATCCCTTCTGCTAGCACTGTATCCTCTTTTGGTTCTTCCGAAGAACAGCCTTTTCCGCGACACTCCCATACCGTCACTACGGAATCTCCACCAAGAATGTCGTCTTCCATTGATTCCGTTTCGGTTTTCTTGAAGGCAACTTCTACAGGAGGACACGGGCCGTCGATAACGACATTTAACTTCGTCTTTAATGTTATTGACTGATAAGACGGGCATGAACATGAAAGTGTCGTTTCCCAATCCGCCTTGAATTTCTTTCCATAAAGTTTTTTGACCGATGTAGAATCTATCGGTTTTTCGTTTCTGCAAAGACAGCCGCCCTCCCTCGCGTTCAATTCGTCAACAAACGGACTCGTCACGCTTCTCTTTTGTAATCGCTCCGTATCCGAGCACACTTTGCAACTAAATCTATCTGGATTTCCGTCGTATTCCCCACCCATTTCGATTTGCCGACCCTCGAAATTCAATACGAACTTATTTTTCCAAACAGGATGTCCACACGTCAAAGAGTCAGGCCATTTCCATTTTGAATTCGGATTATTTCTTTTTATAGCCCTTATGCCTAAATCAAAATCGTCCGCAGTTTCATCAAATGACGAAACGCAGAAATGCATTGTCGCAGGTTCTTTTGCCAAAAGGGTTCCCACAAGCAGCAACGTCAGAAGCAGAATTTTATTCACGGTCTTCATGGCAGCAAGTCCTTCACTTCGATGCATTTTGTTGGACATATATAACCGTCACCGCAAGTTTCCCAATGTCCCACTATGCTTTTTGCATGGAGTTGAACGTCTTCGACCTGTTCCAATTCAAAAATGTTCTGTTTCTTTTTCTCCTGCAAATCATGCTTAGTGCACTTGCCGCCGACACGGACATAAAGCAACACATTTCTTTCGATAGTGTTAAAATTACAGGTCAGTACATTCTTTGACATAACAGGAATATTCATCCCGTATAAACTTTTTACCGGAATGCCCTTAAGTGCATCCGCACCGATATATTTAGGAATGGGCAGATAGACCTTGGTCGCAACAACACTAGTCGCGTTGCAAGTATCCTGCTCCACGAAATGCGCCAACTTTCGTTTTCCATATTCTGCAAAATCCATTTCGTACGACTTTTCGACACGCATCGCACCTTCACACTTCATCTTTTTGCCATCAGCAAAAGTAAGCTTCGGCAATACATCGTAATAATTAGTCAAATGAAGTTCCGCATTTTTCCCGCCATTGACGCAATATTCCACAACGGGAATCGTATCGTTACATTCACCCACAAGCCGCGCCAAAAAATCTCGCTTCATCGGGGGGAATTCTCCATTGCCATTGGTATCCCATTCGCCTTTCCAACGGCCCTTGAAAACTTGCCCATAAAAAGGCTTCAGAGATTCGCGGGCGTTGCGAAGATAGAATGTAGCCTTATCCTCATAGTCTTCACTTTTTCTACAGCAAGCATCTTCATCTTTACTACCATACAATCTAAGTTTCCAAATACGTTCCAGCTTTATAGGATACTTAGGGCAATGACTACAAACGGCTATACCTCCGCCACCGCCACCCAACAAACCCACTAAACCATCTTCACGGCACTCAATATCGTACGGGAAAAAGACCTTGCTTTTCGTTTTCCAATTGGCATGGCACGGAGTATGTTCGCAAGGAATTGAATCAGGATAATTCCACTCTTTGATTGGTTCATCAAGGTCCTTTATCAGCAAAGGAACGTATGTACTATCATCCAGAATCTTGGCGCAGTATTCCGCAATGCGGGGCGTTTCTGCAAACGCTCCACAAACAAAACAAAGACAGGCTGTGCAAATACTAAGGTGCTTCATGCGCCACCCCCCAGTCCTTACAGGCTTTCATTACGTCAGCAAAAGAAGAAAAGTTTCCTCGTTTATAAGATTTGCTTTCGACCTTTTTTGTCCGCAAATAGAAATCCATTCCCGTCCACCTGGGCGCAGCGGAATTCCCCGCCTTCACGACATCTTCATCTTTCAAGCCCCACGGCAATGTCTGGTAAAAGTCCTGTAATCTATGATTTTTCAAAAGCCAGGCCATCAAGGAATCCAAACTTTTCCTTTGACTCGCCTTGAAATAGTATAGCAAGGCATCTCGTGAAAGATTCGATATTTTTAAATCTTCCGTTTCAAGAATTTCCATTCCCTTTTCCACAGGCTTGCAGCCATTGGGCGCCGCTTTCGAATTCTTACACGAATAAAAATAAAGTCCCGAATTTTTTGTATAACGAGGTACTTCCACACCTTCGCCGAGATTACCGCAATTCATGTTATCATCGTAGCAACGGGACTTGCTTCCCCAAAAAACGCTATCGCGAATCTGTTCCGGAGCATTGCTCCTAGCGATTATATACGCATGACCTTCGCCATAAAAACAATCCACCTTGTTCTCTACAAATTCCAAAGCACCATCCATCGGCATTGTCGTGGAACTCGCGTAATTCGCAATCTTGCAAAAATGACCGTGAGGCTCATAGCATGGGAAAATGTCCTTAACCCCCTGCGGAAAGCGAATCATAGCCGCAGAAGCAAACGCGGCAAGCAAACTTATTGTCAACAACGCCTTTTTGTACATATTTCAAATCATAAATATACACAAAACGGCATCAAAGAAACTGTCGAATCTTTTGGAATTAAATAAAAGTCAATCAAGTCATGTGGAGTTGCCGTTCTATTATCTGAATATTTTCTTCCCAGATGAAATCCAGCTTCCCTTCTCTGCGTATCCCGAAACCGACTTTATGATATTTTTATTTCTATCAAAATCTAGGGAACTTACCCCTAAAAGGAATAAACCTATAGTACTCTTATAATTGATTGAAATCGTGGCTTTTCATGTCATATTTCCCTAACACATTCTGTGAAACTGCACAAATATAATCCCTTATTCAAAAAACATACAAGGTAATGTTTTTTTCATGAGCTTAAGACAAAACAGAAAAGGCTCGCTGTTTACAGCGAGCCCTTCTCTAGGATAATTCTGTGCTAAACAAGAATTAGAAACGGAAGTGGGCGAAAGCCTTGTTCGCTTCGGCCATCTTGTGCGTATCGTTCTTCTTGCGAACAGCGTTGCCTTCGCCGTTCTTGGCAGCAACGAGTTCGGCAGCAAGGCGGTCAGCCATGTTGGCTTCGTTACGGCTACGGGCGGCATCAAGGAGCCAGCGGAGAGCGAGAGCCTTGGCGCGGTCCGGAGCAACTTCCATAGGAACCTGGTAGTTGGCACCACCCACGCGGCGGGACTTCACTTCAACCTTGGGCTTGATGTTGTCGAGGCAGATTTCGAACTTCTCGAGAGGAGTCTCGGGACCTTCGAGTTTCTGGCCGAGCTTTTCGAGAGCGGTATAGACAATCTGTTCAGCGATGGTCTTCTTGCCCTGCTTGAGCACCACGCCCACCAGTTCGGTAACGAGAGTGGACTTGTAACGCGGATCCGGGAGGATAGAGCGATGGAGAGCCTTTCTTCTTCTAGACATATTCTACTTCCTTACTTCTTGGCCGGAGCGGCACCTTTTTTCTTGACACCATACTTGGAACGGCCGTTCTGACGGCCATTGACGGCCTGGGTATCCAGGGCGCCACGGATGATGTGGTAACGGACACCGGGAACGTCCTTCACACGACCACCGCGGATGAGCACGATGGAGTGTTCCTGGAGGTTGTGACCTTCGCCGGGGATGTAGGCAGTCACTTCCATCTTGTTGGACAAGCGCACACGGGCAATCTTACGAAGAGCGGAGTTCGGCTTCTTCGGGGTGCTGGTGTACACACGGGTGCAGACGCCACGCTTTTGCGGGCAAGACTTCAAGGCCACGGAAGCGGTCTTGTTGCTGATTTGTTCGCGTCCGTTACGGACGAGCTGTTGAATAGTAGGCACTATTAATCTCCTAGATTTTGGAGTGCAAATATAGTTTTTTTTCCAAAGTTTTCAAGTACTGGACCGAATTACTCGCCTTCTTCCTCGTCGGAAATGCCGATTTCGTTATCCAGCATCTGGATGGCGCTATCGGTGCTGTAGTGTTCGGCCTGTACCGCTTGCAAGCGTTTCCTTTCTTCCATTTCGGCATCGGCATCGACCACCTGGACGTTCCTCAGATGGCGGGCACCGGTTCCGCACGGAATCAGACGACCCATAATCACGTTTTCCTTAAGGCCCATGAGCGGGTCCACGCTTCCTTCGATGGAGGCGCGGGTAAGGATCTTGGTGGTTTCCTGGAACGAACAGGCAGAGATGAAGCTGTCTGTCGCGAGGGAAGCCTTCGTGATACCAAGGAGCATCGGCGTAAAGGTCGCCGGCGTCTTGCCAGCCGCAATCAACTGGTCGTTGATGGCGCGAAGACGTGCCTTGGAGATTTCTTCGCCCGGAAGCAGTTCAGAGTCCCCGGAATCCTCGATGCGAACCTTACGCATCATCTGGCGCACGATACATTCGATGTGCTTATCTGCGATAGCCACACCTTGCAGGCGATAAACGGCCTGGATTTCGTTCACCAAATGGCGCTGGACATCTTCGGGTCCAAGAACGTCGAGGATATCGTGGGGGTCCACGCTACCTTCGCTAATCTTCTGACCAGCACGGACACGGTCACCTTCATTGACCGCCAGATGCACGCCATGGGGAACCAGCACTTCCTCCTTCTTGTCGTCCATCTGAATAATAACCTTCTGGTTTCCACGGACATCGTCGCCGTAAGAAACGAGACCGTCCATAGGAGCGATAAAGGCCTTGTTCTTCGGGCAGCGAGCTTCGAAGAGTTCGGCCACGCGGGGAAGACCACCGGTAATATCGCGGGTCTTACCTGCGGCACGGGGGAGCTTGGCCACGGTCTGACCGATGGTCACGGAATCCCCGTCCTTGACAGTCAAGATAGCTCCGTCGGGAAGCATAAAGTGGCCGACCTTGTTGTTGCCCGCATCCACGATGCTGATAGCGGGGCGGCGCTTGCCGCGCTTGTCACTAATGACAATCCAGGTTTCGACTTCGGTCACTTCGTCCTTTTCGACGCGGAACGTAGCGTTTTCCACCAGGTCCATGAACTTGATGGTACCGGCCACGTTACTGATAATGGGGCTGTTATACGGATCCCATTCGAACATTTCCTGTCCCTTCTGGACAGAATCGTTGTTGGCAACCTTCAAGATGGCGCCATAAGGAATCTGGTAACGACCCTTGTTAATACCTGTGGTATCGAAGATCACCAGTTCGCCCATGCGGCTTACCACCACCTTCTGGCCTTCGTGATCCACGGTTTCCACCTGTTCCAGTTCCACACGGCCATCTACAGTCGCCTTCTTGTTGTTTTCAACAGTCAGACGGGAAGATGCACCACCGATGTGGAAGGTACGCAGCGTAAGCTGAGTACCCGGTTCACCGATAGACTGAGCGGCAAGCACGCCCACGGCCTCGCCCAGGTCAACAGGACGACCAGAGGCAAGCATACGGCCATAGCACTTGGCGCAGACACCGGTGCGAGATTCGCAAGTAAGCACGGAACGCATAGTGATGTGTTCCAGACCGGAAGCGCTGATCTTCGGCAGGTCGCGTTCGGTCACCAGTTCACCGGCTTTCACAATCACTTCGCCGGTCACGGGGTGCTTGATATCTTCAATCGGAGCGCGACCCAGCAGACGTTCTTCCAGAGGAATCACGGTATCGTCACCGTCCTTGAAGGCGGAGACTTCGATACCCTGGGTAGTGCCGCAATCAGCTTCAGTAACCACCAGGTCCTGACCCACGTCCACGAGACGGCGGGTAAGGTAACCGGCGTCAGCAGTCTTCAGAGCGGTATCGGCCAGACCCTTACGGGCACCGTGAGACGAAATGAAGTATTCCATCACGTTCAGGCCTTCGCGGAAGCAGGACTTAATCGGGTTCTCGATAACTTCCTGACCGCCCAGCTGCTTGATAGGCTTCTGCATCAGGCCGCGCATACCGGACAGCTGCTTAATCTGTTCACGGCTACCACGAGCGCCGGAGTCGGCCATCATATAGACGGGGTTGAAACCGTCACGGTCGCGGGAAAGCAAATCCCACTGCTTGTTGGCCACATCCGTCGTGGTGCGGGACCACACGTCAATAATCTGGTTATAGCGTTCGCCGTCGGTAATCACGCCGTCTTCGTAGAGGCCGCGGATCTGGTTCACCTTTTCGGTAGCGGCATCCAGCATGGCCTGCTTCTCTTCGGGAATCACCATTTCGGCGATAGCCACAGAGGAACCGGCGCGGGTTGCCCACTGGTAACCGTTGGCCTTCAGATCGTCCAGGTAATCCACGGTCACGCGGTTACCGGTACGGCGGTACAGATCGTCGATGGACTTCGCAATCACCTTCTTGCCGAAGGTTTCGTTGGCGTAGCCCAGCTCCTTGGGAACAAATTCATTAAAGATGATACGGCCGACAGTGGTCTTGATCACGTTCACGTCTGTCAGGGTGAGGAACTTAATCTTTTCACCGGCCTTGACAGAAACTTCGATATTGCCATTGTCGTCGGCGGTTTCGCGCAGGCACACGGCATCCTTTTCCAGGGCGCCCATGTAAATCTTGCGACCGGCGGGGAGACGCAGGTAAACGATAGCGTTCAGATCGACGACACCGTTTTCGTAAGCACGAACAGCTTCGGCGGGGTCGTAGAAGTGCATGCCTTCGCCCTTGCGACCCGGACGGGGCTTGGTCAGGTAATACAGACCGAGCACGATGTCCTGGCCCGGCACAGCGATAGGCTGACCGGAAGCGGGGTGCAGGATGTTGTTGGAAGAAAGCATGAGCACGCGGCATTCCAGCTGGGTCTCGAAAGACAGCGGGAGGTGCACGGCCATCTGGTCACCGTCGAAGTCCGCGTTGAAAGCGGTACAGACGAGGGGGTGCAGGCGGATGGCGTTACCTTCGATCAGTTTCGGATAGAAGGCCTGGATACCCAAGCGGTGCAGCGTCGGAGCGCGGTTCAGCATCACCGGGTGGTCCTCGATGATTTCTTCGAGGATATCCCACACTTCGGGGCGTTCGGCATCCACGTACTTCTTGGCGGACTTGAGGGTATAGACGATACCGTCTTCTTCAAGGCGCTGGATAATAAAGGGCTTGTACAGTTCCAAAGCCATGCGCTTCGGAAGACCGCACTGGTGCATCTTCAGTTCCGGCCCCACCACAATCACGGAACGGCCGGAGTAGTCCACACGCTTACCGAGAAGGTTCATACGGAAGCGGCCCTGCTTACCCTTCAACAGTTCGGCGAGGCTCTTCAGCGGACGGGCGCCACCTGCACGGGCACTGCGACGACCGCTGTCGAACAGCTGGTCCACGGCCTCTTGCAGCATGCGCTTTTCGTTGCACAAAATCACGTTAGGAGCACGGATGTCGATCAACTTTTTCAAGCGGTTGTTACGGTTGATGACACGGCGGTAAAGTTCGTTCAAGTCGGAGGTCGCAAAGCGGCCGCCTTCCAGCGGAACCAGGGGACGCAGGTCAGGCGGAATCACCGGAAGCACGTCGAGAATCATCCAAGAAGGCTGGTTGGCCAGCAGCTTGGCTTCGTTCTTGTACTTGGCGCGGAATTCCTCGTAGGCGTCGGCCAGCACAAAATTGTCGTGCTTGGATTCGTAGTCGGCCTTGAATTCGGCCACGGCCTCGGCGAGGCCCTTGAGCCATGCCTTGCCAGAATCCCTGGAGCCATCGGGGTTGTTGTAATAGCTACGGAAGCTTTCCATCTGGGATTTCTTGAAAGCTTCCACAATCTTCAGGCGCTTTACGGATTCGTCGCGCTTGGTCTTGGACTTGGAGGTGGCCTGCAGGCGGAGTTCTTCGGAAAGCTTGGTCAGGTCAAGGCGGTCCAGCAACTGCTTGATGGCAGAAGCGCCCATCTTGGCGTCAAACTTACGGCCTTCGGCAACCAGGTCCTGATACTGGGTTTCATCGATGAGGGAACGTTCTTCCAGGTCGGTGTCACCCGGGTCGATCACTACGTACTTTTCGTAGTAAATGACGTGTTCCAGGTCCTTGGTGTTCAGGTTCAAAAGAGCACCGATAACACAGGGCTGGTTTTTCACGAACCAGGTGTGGGCCAGAGGAATGGAGAGCTCGATATGACCCATGCGTTCGCGACGCACCTTGGAGTGAGTCACTTCCACGCCGCAACGGTCGCAGATAACGCCCTTGTAGCGCACGCGCTTGAACTTGCCGCAGTTACATTCCCAGTTCTTGACAGGTCCAAAAATCTTTTCGCAGAAAAGACCGTCGCGTTCGGGCTTGAAGGAGCGGTAGTTGATGGTTTCCGGCTTGGTCACTTCACCATACGACCAATAACGGATCAGGTCCGGAGCGGCGAGATGTATGGAAATATCGCCAGTATTTTCAGTCTGTTCAATCATTTCTTCAGACATATTACCTATCTCCAGTGGTCTCGATGTCAAGACCCAAAGAATGAACTTCGCGAATCATCACGTTGAAGGATTCGGGGATACCCGGCTTCGGAGTGTTCTTGCCGTGGACGATGGCGTCATAGACCAAGGAACGTCCCGTCACGTCGTCGGACTTGACCGTCAACAGTTCCTGCAGGGTGTAAGCGGCACCATAAGCTTCCATAGCCCACACTTCCATTTCACCGAAGCGCTGGCCACCGAACTGGCTCTTACCGCCCAGAGGCTGCTGCGTCACGAGGGCGTAGCTACCGATAGAACGGGCGTGGATCTTGTCGTCCACCAAGTGACCCAGCTTCAGGTAGTACATGTAACCGATGGTGACCGGGTTCAAGAAGGCTTCACCGGTGCGGCCGTCGTAGAGCTTGGCCTTACCGATAATCTTGTTGTTGTCCGGATCCATTTCATAGTTGACAATGGGGTTCTTCTGGTAAGCCTTTTCCAGTTCCTTGCAAATGTCTTCGAACTTGGCACCGTCGAACACGGGGGTCGAAACCTTGAAGCCGAGGGTCTTTGCAGCCCAGCCCAAGTGGACTTCGAGCACCTGACCGATGTTCATACGAGAAGGCACGCCCAGGGGGTTCAGAAGAATTTGGAGGGGGCGACCGTCTTCGGTGAACGGCATGTCTTCCACAGGCACGATCTTGGAGACCACGCCCTTGTTACCATGACGACCGGCCATCTTGTCACCGATGGAGAGGCAGCGCTTCTTGGCGATATAGACCTTGACGCTCTTGAGAACGCCGGGCTTGAGTTCGTCGCCCTTGGTGACCTTGTCGATTTCCTTTTCCATGGTGCGAGTCAGGGTATCGAGGTTGTCGCGGGCCACCAACACCAGGGAGAGCACCATTTCCTGGAGCTCGTCGTCGCCTGTCACGAAGGTGGAAGCCGGAGAAACCTTGGTCACGTCCAGCATGGCGAGGTTCTGTTCGTTGTAAATCTGGCCTTCACGAATCAGGAGTTCGTGAGTTTCGTTGTCCATCACCTTACCGGCGGCCTTACCAGCCAGGAGTTCGAACAGGTGTTCGCGGCAAGAGGCCTTGATCTTGTCGATCTGGGTCTGGAAATTGGAGCGGATTTCTTCGATCATTTCCGCATCCTTTTCCTTGCTCTTCTTGTCGGACTTGTCCTTCTTGCTGAAGACGCGGGTTTCAAGCACCACGCCCTTCATTCCCGGAGGAGCCTTGAGAGAAGAATCGCGGACATCGCCGGCCTTTTCGCCGAAGATGGCGCGGAGCAGGCGTTCTTCCGGAGTGAGCTCCGTTTCGCCCTTGGGCGTCACCTTACCCACCAGAATATCGTCGGCATTGACTTCGGCACCTACGCGAATCACGCCGTTTTCGTCCAGGTTACGGAGCGCATCTTCGCCCACGTTGGGGATTTCACGGGTGAGCTCTTCGGGACCGCGCTTGGTGTCGCGAACTTCCAGCTCGTATTCTTCGATATGGATGGATGTAAAGGTATCCTTGATGGCGAGCTCTTCGGAAATGATAACGGCGTCTTCGTAGTTGTAACCGTTCCAGGGGAGGAAGCCAATCAAGATGTTCTTACCCAGAGCCAGTTCGCCGTGGTCGGTAGAAACGCCGTCAGCCAGCACGTCGCCAGCCTTCACGAAGTCGCCCACGTCAACGATCGGCTTCTGGTTGATGCAGGAATCCTGGTTAGAGCGCTCGAACTTGCGGAGCACGTAATTGTCGATAGGATCCTTGCCGAGGAATTCAAAGTTTTCGCCGAGGCCGGTGAGAGGCTCGAAATTGCCGTTCACCATGTTGCCACGCTGCACGGTCACGGTGCGGGCATCCACGAAGGTCACCTTGCCGTCGTGCTTGGCGCGCACAACCGTACCCGAGTCGAGAGCGGCGCGGCGTTCGAGGCCGGTTCCCACCACGGGAGCTTCGGCACGGAGCAGAGGCACGGCCTGGCGCTGCATGTTGGAACCCATCAAGGCGCGGTTGGCGTCGTCGTGTTCCAGGAACGGGATAAGGCCTGCGGCCACGGACACGATCTGCATCGGGGCCACGTCCATAAGGTCGATGTGGTCCGTTTCGGTATCGCCGATTTCGATGCTGTCCTGACGGAGCAGGTGGGGGTATTCGCTCTTGTCGCGGACGATAACGTATTCTTCTTTGAAACGGTTGTCGTCGGTGAGCTCGGTAGAAGCCGGAGCCACCTTGAAGGAATCTTCTTCGTCGGCGGTCAAGTAAGTGATAAAGTCAGAAACAATCTGTTCAACTGCAGAGCCCTTCTGCACATAGTCGGGCTTGCCGTCGAAGCTGTCCAGCACAAAGCCATTCTTGCAGTAAGAGACATTGCCTTCGGCGTCCTTGATCTGGAACACCTTGTTCACAAAGCTGTCGAACAGGTCGCGCTGGCGGTTGTCCAGGTTCATGCGGACATCGTCCATCTCCTTCTTGGAGAGTTCCAACTGCACGAACAGGTGGGGGTCATGGACAAAGCCCTTGAAGATGCCGAAGTGCCACTTTTCTTCGGGGAACATGCACTTGTTGCCATTGGCATCGGCAAATTCCACAAGGCCCACGATACGATACGGAGTCTCGATAAAGCCGAAGTGGTTCACCACGGCGAAAGAAGCCAGGGAGTTGATAAGACCGATGTTCGGTCCTTCAGGAGTCTCGATGGGGCACAGACGGCCATAGTGGGTGTAGTGAACGTCACGGACTTCGAAGCCGGCGCGCTCACGAGAAAGACCACCGGGACCGAGAGCAGAGAGACGGCGCTTGTGAGTGAGCTCAGAAAGCGGGTTCATCTGGTCCATGAACTGGGAAAGCTGAGAAGAACCGAAGAAGGACTGGACCACGGAGGACACCATACGGGTGTTCACCAAGTCACGAGGAGTGGTCTGTTCTTCGTCGGAGTGGAGAGAAAGGTTCTCGCGGATGACGCGAGACATACGAGAAAGGCCCACGGAAATCTGGCCCGCCAAAAGTTCACCCACGGAACGGGTGCGGCGGTTGCCCAAGTGGTCGATATCGTCCAGGGCGTATCCGGAGGCTCCGTCATAGAGGCCCACCATGTATTCGATGATGGCAAGGAAGTCGGCCTTGCTCATGGTCATGGTAGAGAGGCTCGGGATCTTCAGGTCCTGAATGTTGAACTGTTCAGAGACGCTCTTGAGGATACCCTGGATTTCGGAGGTATAAACCTTGTTGTTCAAGCGGTAACGGCCCACTTCGCCCAAGTCGTACTTGCGGGGGTCGTTCAGGAACAGGCCTTCAAAATAAAGGCGTGCAGCTTCGTCGTTAGGAGCTTCGTCCTGCTGCTGGTGGGTTACCGAGTAGATAGCGCGGAGTGCTTCACCCTTGGACTTGGTCTTGTCGGCAGCCAGGGTGTAGTGGATAAGCAGGTTTTCTTCTTCCTTGGAGAGGAGAACGACCTTGTCCACCTTGTTTTCAAGCAGGCATTCCAGCTTCTTGTCGTCGATAACGGTGTTGGCCTCGACAATCACTTCACCGGTAGAAGAATCCACCACGTCGTTGAAGATGATACGGTCGATAAGCACGGACTTGCCGTTTTCGTCAAGTTCGTTGGCCAGGTCCTGCACGGAGACTTCTTCGGTCTTCTTGTAGAACAGGTTCAAGATATCCTGAGTGGTCTCGAAACCGATGCTTCTGAGCATGGCGGTAGCCGCAAGCTTTTTCTTGCGGTCGATAATCAGGTAAAGGATGTCACCTTCGGTGTTGAATTCCACCCAAGCGCCGCGGTGCGGAATAATACGGCTCTTGTAGTCGGAACGACCATTGGGCTGCATTTCTTCGTCGAAGCTCACACCGGGAGAGCGGTGCAGCTGGGACACGACCACGCGTTCGGCGCCGTTCACAATAAAGGTGCCGTTTTCGGTCATGATGGGGAGTTCGCAAATCAAGACGTCGTTCTTGACTTCTTCCTTCAGCTTGCGGTCTTCGCCATCTTTTTCGAAAATGCGGAGGGCCAGCGTAGCGTAGAGCTCCATGCTGTAGGTGAGCCCGCGCTCGCGACATTCAGGGATGCTGTATTTCGGGATGCCGAAATAGTATTTTTCGTATTCCAGGGAATAGAGACCGTTCTGGTCGGTAATCGGGAAGATGTCCTGGAAGACCCGCTCCAGACCGACTTTCATCCTCTTTTCTTGAGGAATGTTGGCCTGAAGGAATTGCTCGTACGATGCCTTCTGGACTTCGATCAAGTACGGAAGTTCCAGCTGGAATCTGTTGGAGGAATAACTCTTTCGCTCCGTTGTCATTAGAAATACCTCATCCGGTGAAGGGCCTGATTAGATAAAAACACCAAAAGCCCGCACTTACGTGCAGGCGATTGGCAAGAGCAGTTCAAAGAACTGAGAGCATTACTTAAGGGTAACCTTTGCTCCGAGTTCTTCGAGTTTCTTCTTGAGAGCTTCGGCGTCGGCCTTGGGAGCGGCTTCCTTGATGACGCTGTTAGCAGTCTCGACGACCTTCTTGGCTTCGGCGAGGCCGAGACCGGTGATAGCGCGAACTTCCTTAAGGACGTTCATCTTCTGAGCGCCGCATTCGACGAGGATCACGTCGAATTCGGTCTTCTCTTCAGCAGGAGCGGCAGCAGCGGCGGCCATTACGACGGCGCCACCGGCAGCAGCTTCGATGCCGTGAGTTTCCTTGAGGTAGTCAGCCAAAGCCTTGGCTTCGAGAAGGGTAAGACCAACAATTTGATCGCCCAGTGCCTTGATATCAGTTGCCATGATGTGTTTCTCCGATTATTCCGTTTAAAAGTTTTGGTTTGTGGTTTGTTGTTAAGCTTCCGGTGCTGCGGCAGCTTCAGGAGCTGCGGCTTCGGAACCCGATTCTTTTTCCAGCTTTTCCTGGAGGGTCTTGATTTGACCGGCAATCGTGGAGCCAGGACCAAGAGCCATAGAGACGATCATAGCGATCATGCCCTTACGGTCAGGAATCTTAGCGAGGTTCACGACTTCGGAGCCAGGCATGGGCTTACCGTCGAGGTAAATGCTCTTGGCGACCAAGAAATCAGGATTTGCTTTGTGGAATGCTTCAATTTCGCGGGCAGGCAGAAGAGGATCTTCTTCGAAGCCAACCATCACGGAAGTAGCTCCGGTCAGCTGGTCGTCGAGACCTTCAACCTTGAGGGCAGCGAGCACGCGCTTCAGAAGAGTGTTCTTCACAGCGTGGTACTTAACGCCCTTTGCAGCGAGAGCCTTACGCAGGACATTGTCCTTTTCGACAGTGATGCCCTGGAAATTGAGCAGATAGACGGCGGTGGCGTCCTTGAAGGATTCAACGAGAGCGTCCACGGTCTGTTGTTTTTTAACTACAGCTTTCATGGTGCCTCCTAGCGTGTCAATGCCATATCAAGTTTAATGCCCGGGGCCATCGTAGCCGTCAGAGTGAGGCTCTTGATGTATGTGCCCTTAGAAGACTGGGGCTTGTTCTTAACCACAGAGTCGATAACGGTCTTGGCGTTTTCAGCCAGCTGTTCGACGCTGAAGGAGAGCTTGCCTACAGGAGCGTGGACGTTGGCGCCCTTGTCAACGCGGTACTGGATTTTACCGGCCTTCAGTTCCTTGACGGTCTGGGCGACGTTAACGGTCACCGTACCGGCCTTGGGAGAAGGCATCATACCACGAGGACCAAGAACACGAGCCACCTTACTAATCACCGGCATCATGTCGGGAGTAGCAACGACGGAATCGAATTCCAGCCATCCTTCCTGTATCTTCTGAACCAAGTCAGCACCGCCAGCATAGTCAGCGCCTGCGTTCTTTGCAACTTCAATGTTGTTGTCCTTGCAGAACACGAGAACGCGGACCTGACGACCGGTACCATGCGGCAGCACAACCGTGCCACGAACCACTTGGTCGGAATGTTTTGGGTCCACACCGAGGTTAAAGTGCACTTCGACCGTCTGGTCGAACTTCACCTCGGACTTTTTTAGGATTTCGATTGCTTCGCTCAGACCATAAGCCTTATTACGGTCGAAAGCTTCTGCAACCTTCTTGTATTTTTTTCCTCTGAACATGAAATTTTCCTGTCAGATACGTAACGGTGAATTACCTGCCTCAGTCAACCACTTCGACGCCCATGGAACGAGCAGTGCCCGCAACCATGCGCATAGCGGCTTCGAGGTCGATTGTGTTTAGATCCGGCATCTTCTTTTGGGCGATATCCTGGACCTGGGCCTTGGTGATCTTTGCAACCTTTTTACGGTTGGGTTCACCAGAGCCGCTCTCGATTCCGGCAGCCTTCTTGATGAGGGCTGGGACCGGCGATACCTTCGTGATGAAGGTAAAGCTCTTGTCCGCATAGACCGTAATGACGACCGGGATAATCATTCCCTTGTCGTTCTGGGTCTTAGCGTTAAACTGCTTGCAGAACTCCATGATGTTCACACCCTTCTGACCAAGGGCGGGACCTACCGGGGGAGCCGGGTTAGCGGCGCCGGCGGGAATCTGGAGCTTAATATAACCTGTGATTTTCTTTGCCACTGTGTTATCTCCGTTGCAAAAACCGTACCATTAAGCGTCAGTGGATTCGACTTGGTTGAAGCCGAGTTCCACAGGCGTAGAACGACCGAAAACGGAAACCATGACCTTGATCTTGGTCTTGTCTTCCATAATCTCATCTACGACGCCCACAAAGCCCTTGAAAGGACCTTCCTTGATGCAGACATTATCGCCAATAGTGTACGGGATTTGGATCTCGCCTTCGATGGTGTCTTCAGGATTGACTCCCAGAAGGCGATCGACCTCGCTCTGTTGAAGCGGAATGGGAACCCGGCTTGTGCGGGTCATTCCGGCGAAATGGGTGACGCCATTGATGGTCGACACCAGGTGCTGGGTGAGCTCGTCCAGCTCCATTTCAATGATGATGTAAGCAGGGAACAGGTTCTGAACAGAAGTACGACGCTTGCCGCGGACATTGCTGACCACTTCACGCGTCGGTACGATAATCTGGCCGAACTTTTCTTGAACGCCTTCGCGCTCAATCATCTGCTCGATGTGCTTTTTAATGTTGTTTTCTTGACCCGAGAAGGTATGGATGGCGTACCAGCGTTTCATGCTAGCCCCTCCCCATAATCTTGTCGATAACCCAAGAGAGACCAACATCGAGACCGGCAATATAGCAACCCATAATGACGCTGAAGAGCATCACCACGAGAGTTGATCCTTTAAGTTCTTCCCAAGTAGGCCAGGTGACCTTCTTCAATTCCTGGATAGACTCTTTCACATATTGCTGGATCTTACGCATAATGACTCCTGAGGAAGCGAGCAGGTCGGGAGGGACTCGAACCCCCAACCAACGGTTTTGGAGACCGTGACTCTACCAATTGAGCTACCGACCTATTCCGAATTCCTTACTTGGATTCCTTGTGAACGGTATGCTTGCGGCAGAACCGGCAGTACTTCTTGTACTCCACGCGGGAGGGGTGAAGACGCTTGTTCTTGTCGCAATCATAGTTGCGCTGATTGCATTCTGTGCATTCGAGCACGATGAGTTCTCTAGGCATTTTTAATCCTGATTACTTGATGATTTCGGTTACGGAACCAGCACCAACGGTACGGCCACCTTCACGGATAGCGAAGCGGAGCTGCTTTTCCATGGCGATGGGGGCGATCAGGTTCACGTGGATGGTAACGGTGTCACCCGGGGTAACCATCTCGACACCTTCAGGGAGCTGGATGGTGCCGGTCACGTCGGTGGTGCGGAAGTAGAACTGAGGACGGTAGCCGTTCATGAACGGGGTGTGGCGGCCGCCTTCGTCCTTGGTCAGAACGTAGATTTCTGCCTTGAACTCGGTGTGCGGGGTCACGGACTTCGGGGCGGCGAGAACCTGGCCGCGGCTGACGTCCTTCTTTTCGGCGCCGCGGAGGAGCAGGCCAACGTTGTCGCCCGCCTGGGCGTCGTCCAAAAGCTTGCGGAACATTTCAACGCCGGTAACCACGTATTCGGTGGTCTCGCCGAGGCCCACGCGTTCGACCTTGTCGTTCAGGTGAACGACGCCGCGTTCGATACGGCCGGTAGCGACAGTGCCGCGGCCGGTGATGGTGAACACGTCTTCGATGGGCATCAGGAACGGCTTGTCGGTCTCGCGCTGCGGGAGCGGGATGTAGCTGTCGCAGGCGTCCATGAGTTCCATGATCTTGTCCTGGTAGGCAGGGTCGCCTTCGAGGGCCTTGAGGGCGGAACCGCGGATGATCGGGGTGTTTTCGCCGTCAAATTCGTACTTGGAGAGGAGGTCGCGGACTTCCATTTCCACGAGGTCCAGGAGTTCGGGGTCGTCGACCATGTCGACCTTGTTCATGAACACCACGATCTTGGGCACGCCAACCTGGTGGGCGAGCAGGATGTGTTCACGGGTCTGCGGCATGGGGCCGTCAGTAGCGGCAACGACGAGGATAGCGCCGTCCATCTGGGCAGCACCGGTCACCATGTTCTTCACATAGTCAGCGTGCCCCGGGCAGTCGACGTGAGCGTAGTGACGGTTTGCAGTGGTGTATTCCACGTGGGAGGTGTTGATCGTGATACCACGGGCCTTCTCTTCGGGAGCGTTGTCGATTTCGTCGAAACGCTTGGCGGCGGCGAGACCGCGGGCTGCGAGGGTCGTGCAGATTGCGGCGGTCAGGGTGGTCTTGCCGTGGTCAACGTGGCCGATGGTGCCGATGTTGCAGTGCGGCTTGCTTCTATCAAAATGTTCTTTTGCCATTTTATTCTATCTCCGTTTAGTGAGAGCCCAGATCGGGAGTCGGACCCGAGACCTCTTCCTTACCAAGGAAGTGCTCTACCACTGAGCTACCTGGGCATTTGGCCTGCCGTTACGTTGCCGCATTGGCGGGCCTTGTGGTCGTGCATCGTCGTGGTTTCGAACCACGGTAGGCGTGAGCCAACGGATTTACAGTCCGTCCCCTTTAACCACTCGGGCAACGATGCATTTGTTTCGAGCCAAAGATAGGAATCGAACCTACGACCGGCTGATTACAAATCAGCTGCTCTACCAGCTGAGCTACTTTGGCACGCACTCTAGTACCCCTAAAGATAATAGAGTGAGCCAAATTTAATAAGATTTGGTGGGTTTTGTCAATAAAAATCAAGCACTTACGCAAAAAAATTTGCGATTTTTTCCTTTTTTCGCAAAAGTTTTGTCCACAAAAGGGGGGCGGAGTGTTGATAAGTTGTTGATTTGCAAAAAAGGGCATTTTTCGCTGCTTTAGGGCATTTTTAGAAAACTTTCTTCATGACCGATGTTTTGAACAATGATTTGTATATTTAAGCCCATGGAAACATGCACTTTCAAGCATACAGCGCGTATTGAAGTTCGCTACGCCGAAACCGACCAAATGGGAATCGTGCACCACGCTGTTTATGCCGTGTGGTTCGAACAGGCCCGCACCGAATACTTCCGGGAAGCAGGAGCAAGCTACGCCGACATGGAGGCCGAAGGGTTCTCCAGTCCTGTTCTCGAACTGAACGTTCAATTCAAGAACCCCACCCACTATGGCGAATTCGTGGATATCGAAACCACCATGGTCCGGGTTGACAGGCTCCGGGTGCGCTTTTTGTACAAGGCGACGGTAAACGGCAAGCTATGCACTACGGGCTCTACGCTCCACTGCATGCTGAAAAACGGCAGACCCTCGCGGGAACTGCCTTCGGGCTTTGCAAAGTTCGAATTCGTGAACGAGGACACCCAAGCCTAATGGACCAGCCCCTCGCCGAAAGACTGCGTCCGCAAAACCTGGACGAATTCCTGGGCCAGAACAAGATTCTGGGCGAGCAGAGCCTATTGCGCAAGAGTCTCGAGAACGACAACGTTCCCAGCATGATTTTCTGGGGCCCGCCGGGTTGCGGCAAGACCAGCCTCGCCCACGTAATCCGCCAGCACACCAAGAAAGCCTTCGTGGCTTTATCTGCGGTAGCCAGCGGCGTGAAAGAGGTGAAAGAAGTTTTGGCCGACGCCCGCAAGATGAAGGGCATGTTCAAGGACACCATCCTGTTTATCGACGAAATCCACCGGTTTAACAAAGGCCAGCAAGATGCGTTGCTCGGCGCGGTTGAGGATGGTACCGTGACGCTCATTGGCGCCACCACCGAGAACCCGGGGTTCGAGGTCAACAGCGCGCTCCTGAGTCGCTGCCAGTTGATACTATTTGCGCCCTTAAGCAAAGAAGATTTACGCACGCTGATTTTCAGCGCCCTGCGGGACCACCCCCGCGGATTGCAACTGAAGGATGTGGAAGTCGAAGACGCCGTCGTTGAAAAACTCATTGCCCAGTCCGACGGCGACGCCCGCTTTTTGCTGAATCAAATTGAATGGATTGGCAAGAACCTGGGAGACCGCAAAGTTATCGACGAGAAACTCCTGGAAGAATTCCAGTACAAGAAGCCCCTGCGTTACGACAAGGGCGGTGAAGAACATTACAATTTAATTTCTGCCTTGCATAAGTCCGTTCGCGGAAGCGACCCCGATGCAGCCCTCTACTGGCTGCACCGCATGCTGCAAGGTGGCGAAGATCCGCGATTCATTCTGCGCAGACTCATGCGCATGAGCATGGAAGATATCGGCCTTGCAGACCCCAACGCGCTACTGCTGGCCACCGCCGCTCGCGAGGCCTACGACTTTATGGGAATCCCCGAGGGACTCATCGCCCTCGACGAACTGGCCGTTTACCTGTCCCTTGCTCCCAAGAGCAACAGCCTGGAGTTGGCGGGAATGAAGGCCGACCAGATCGTGAAGCAGACCGGCACGCTTCCTGTGCCGCGAGCTTTCCGCAATTCGGTGACGAAGGTGGGTGAAAAGCTGGGCTACGGAGTCGATTATCAGTACGACCACGACAGTCCGGGCGCATACTCCGCACAGGAACATCTGCCCAAGCAGCTGGAAGGCACCGAGATTTACCAGCCCAAGCCCTACGGAAAAGAAAAGGCGCTTGGAGAAAGGCTTGCGCAGCTAAAGCAAATCAAGCGGGAAAAGGGAAATGCCCGCTAGGAGATCCCCGCCTGCGCGGGGATGACAAGTTGGACGCGGAATTTCATCGGCACTAAAACTGCCGAAGTAGTCTGATTCTCTCCGGCGTATCGGGGTGGGTGCAGAACATGGTATTCGCCTTGGCCACCCAGCCCGAGAGTTTCATGTCGTTGTCGAATTCTTCGTCAGGATGTATTATGTAGAGTTGCGCCACGTCGCTGCGGTGAACATTGTCAAGACCCGGATTGTCGGAAATTTTTTGCAGGGCGGAAGCCAGGGCCAGAGGGTCTCCACAGAGTTCGGCACCGCCGGCATCGGCCACGTATTCGCGTGTGCGGGAAATGGCCATACGGGTAAGCCAGCTGAAGAAATACCCGACGGTGCTCCATACGATAAGCGCCACCAGGAACAGGATGATTCCGAATATGGCGCCACCGCCGCCGCCATTTTTTTTGCTGCGGTTGGTGGTGCGGCGGCGGGGCCCGGTGAGCAGTCCCATAAGCATCCGCACGGCCATGGACCGGATGGCCGCAAAAATCCCGACGAATACGATACACACCACCATCAGGCGGGTGTCACGGTTCTTGATGTGGGTCAGTTCGTGCCCGATGACGGCGGCCAGTTCCGCATCGTCTAGTTTGTCTATAAGTCCGGTCGTAAGCGTGATTGTGAAAGACGGAACATCTACCCCGCTGGCAAAAGCGTTCAGCTGGTCGTCCTGGACGATGTTGATTTGCGGCATCTCGATGCCCCCTGCGATGCAGAGGTTTTCTACCAGGTTATAGACCCGCAAGTTGTCCTTGCGTTCCGTAGGCTTCGCGTGAGTGATGTGGCGGATGATGGCGGTGTTCGTGCAGTAGGCGATAATGAACCAAAGCCCCGTCACGCTAAGGGTGAAGGGCATGGCATCCTTGAAATAGTACCAGATGATAGGCCAGTGGAATGTGGCGGCCTGGGGGCCCGGCGGGCAGGCCCCGTCCCAACAGAACCAGCCGAAAAAATCCAGGGTCATAATCGCCAGGAGAATCATCCCGAGAAGAATCACGGGAAACATGCAGAGCAGGATAACCGTATTGCGGTTATTCCGCCAAATCTGAGTCTGGAGCCCGACGTATTTCATACAGGTCGCACCTTCGGTGCTTTGAGGTGTGGGCGCGGTCACCCTATCGCTATGCTCCAGGGTTCCCTTTGAGGTATGAGGCTTTCAGAACCGCACCAAAAGCACGCTACTTTAGCTCAAAGGCTTGCATCGCAAGCCACCCCCAAAGGGCGTAGCCCGACCTCACCGCTCATACCTCTAGAACTTCACCTCCGGGGCCTTGTTGAGGGTCTCGCGGTTTTCGGTGGCCTCGTACATGGGGGCGCGCTTGAAGCCGAACATGCCCGCCACGATGTTGTTCGGGAACACCTCGCAGGCGTTGTTCAGTTCGCGGGTGGTGGAATTGAAGAAGCGGCGGGCGGCGGAAAGCTTGTTCTCGATGTCGGCCAGTTCGTTCTGCAACTGCAAGAAGTTCTGGTTGGCCTTCAGTTCGGGGTAGGCTTCCAAAGACACCCGGAGTCCGGCAAGAGCGCCCGACAGGGCCTTGTCGGCGGCAAGTTTCTCGTCGACGGTGGTGGCGTTCATGGCAGCGGCGCGGGCGGTAGTCACCTTTTCGAGAGTTTCCTTTTCGTGGGAAGCATACCCCTTGATGGTCTCCACCAGCTGGGGCACCAGGTCATAGCGCTGCTTGAGCTGCACATCGATGTTAGCAAAGGCGTTTTCGCGGTTGTTGCGGAGTTTCACCAGGCCATTGTACATGGCGATGAACCAGCCCACAAGAATTACCACTACTACAAGAACGACGATTCCGACAGTCATAAGGTTCTCCTTTCTGGTTTTTATTGGAAATGTATATAAAAAAAGGTGGTCCCCGAGCAAGTCGGGGAAGACAAAAGGGGGCAAGGCGAAAAATATGGTCTAAACAGGGTCGTTGACAGGCTTACTATAGTCCCGTTCGCCGAAGAGGGCGGTGCCCACGCGGATCATGGTGGAGCCTTCTTCGATGGCCACTTCCAAATCGCCGGTCATACCCATGGAAAGTTGGTCAAAATTTGCGAATACGCCACCCTTGGCCAAAAATTTCTGCTGAAGGTTACGGAGGAAAGCGAAACATTCCCGGGAATCTTCGGCCACGCCGGTGTTCTTGCCGATGGTCATGAGTCCCCGGAAACGGAGGTGGGGGAACGCCGTTTCACCGCGGGCTGCCAAGCCGTTCAAGAAATTCTCCGCTTCGTGAACGTCCAGACCGCTCTTGGTCTCTTCTTCACCGGCGTTCACCTGGAAAAGGATGTCCAGAGTTTTGCCTTGGGGTGCAGCGACACCATTGCCGGGGAGAGCCGCACAGACCTTCTCAAGCTTTTCGACAGCTTCGATGCTTGCGATGGAGTGGATGCAGTCAGCAACGATGGCCGCCTTCTTGAGCTTGTTACTTTGTACAGGACCTATAACATGACACCGGACACGGCTTCCGTCAAGGGCCTTACGGGGTGCAGAGAACTTGAGTTCCGCTTCCTGCACCCGGTTTTCGCCGAAGTCGGTTGCGCCCAGGCTTATGGCGTTTTCTACGGCCTCTGCGGGGTGGAACTTGCTCACCCAAACGAGTTTGACAGATTCACGGCTACGGCCTGCGATTTTGCAGGCACTTGAAATTCTTGCCTCCAGAGCGGCAAGGTGGGTTCGCATTTCTTCGAGAGTGAATTCCATTTTTACTTCTTCTTTTTGCGTTCCGCCTTCACATCACGTATGGCGGCTTTCAGCGCATCCTTCTTGGCCTGTTCCTCTTCGGGAGTGGGCTTGGTGTCTTCGAGCAGGCGGTCGGCCCATTCGTCCCAGAAGCGGCAGCGTTCACCTTCAAGCTTCATCTTGGCGAATTTCACCGGCTCCGTCTCTACGGCAAGGGTCACCATGGATTCCTTGTAGGCTTGCGGGAGCCCCGCAACATGGGCCATTCTCTGCTTGAGTTCTGCCACGGTGGCATCCAGAATGTCCACCTCGAAACGGCGTTCCACGTAACGGCGGGCGATAAACCCGAGGGCCATAAAGTAGTCGCCTTGATTGCCTTCGGCCAGATAGTTCTTCTGGCGCAATTCCTTGAGGGCGAGCACCGCCTCTTCGTAGGGCGGAAGCCTGGGAGCCGCACCCACCTTCGCAAACTTTTTATGGAGGAACCAGCCGAGAACCACCAGCACGATTACGCCGAGGACAATGAGCAAAATGAAAAGCCACTGCGGGAGCCTGGGGTCATCCAGGGGGTCTTCGGCCTCCAAAATATCCGTCTCTTCGCCGGTGGTGCGCATGGAGACTTTAACCGCCACGGGGTCCGTATTGACGTTGACCGTATCGCTACCGACAACGGCCTGGACCTGCTGGGGCGCAATCAGAAAGTCGCCGCTCACGAAGGTATTGAGGGTGGCCTGCCATACAAACTTGGCGGCACCCTTGGGCATGCCCTCGGTGACCTTCTCGTTTTTCATCTCCTTGACTTCGAAACTGCCCAAATTCCCGACAAAGCTGGGCAAATCCACGATGGCGTTTTCGGGGGCGGTGACCTGGATTTCGTAATTGAACATGTCGCCCACGAACACCTGGGCGTTATCCACGTTGGCCTTGACCGAGACATCGAAGGCTAGAGCCGGCACGGCAAACGCAAATGCAAGAATTAAGGCAAAAAAGCGAGACATACGAACCTCTACACATAAGAATATACAAAAATCCGTACAATAAAGACCAACCAAAGAGGGCCATTGTTCTTGCTAGATGGCGTGTCGGAGCACGAACAAACGAACAAAATATCTATATTTTCACCCGCGTATGTGCAAACGGCTATCTTGCAACGTTTTTAAGGCTTTGATATTGGCAGTTCTCTTGCCATTCTATGCAAACGCGCAAGGTTCAGATTCTACGGCGGTGGCACAGCCCGATTCGGCAGCTACCGCTCCGGAAAAGCCCGCCGCAAAACCAGACGTGTCTGGAGTCACAAGCGCCTTCGAGAACACCTTCTCCATTATCACGCTGGTACTCCCCCACAATTCCCTCAGGAATTCCAAGACACTGCACAACTGGCCCTTCATTGCCTTTTCTGTGCCGGGATGGCGGACCGAGGCCTACCTGCAAAAAAACATCAACCCGCTCCTGTCCGTAAAGGCAGGAATCGGTGGCGATTTAGGGTTTGCAGGCATCAATACGCAGGCAGAAGCGTCCATAAATTGGCTGCACACATTGGAACTGGGCATACAGCCTATATTAGGGACCGCTATCAACTACGGCGAGACCGCCACCTTCATGGGCGTTTACGACCCTGAAAAAAGGGACTATGACCAGGACATTTTCTTCACAGAATTTGTCTATGGTGTTAACTTCAAGGCAGGCCTGACATTTCCCCTTCTCATGGTATTCCTCCCCAAGTCCGACTGGACCAAGATTATCTTGAAAGGCACGGCCGAGTACACCTACTCCGGCTACACCGGCGCCGAAGACAAACAGGTCTGGAAGGCCGGGGGCCAGGACATGGTGAACGGTTTCAGGTACAAGTACGGCGGCACCCTCATCTACATGCTGCCCTTCGAGCGGGTGCCCATGTTTATGTTCGCCGCCACCGTAAGCGCCTTCAAGCACGCCTACGACTTTGACGACACCTACAAGGATTACAATCCCGGATTCAAGACCGTAAGCCTCACTCCCATGGCATCGGTCAAGATTAGCAAAAAATGGAACGGCATGCTGATGGGCGTCGTTTCAAGGGACCGCGTGTTCGAAAACCGCCGCTACCCCACCACGGAGGAACTGCTGCAAAAGCAGGTCGATAGCGAATGGGACTTGCGGATGGTCATGTTCATCGCCAGCAGGAAGTTCTAGCAATTTCTATCTTTGGCGACACCACGTAGCAACAGTTTGCCACGTCGCCCAATATGAATATTGCTCTTATTGTCTACCTCATTTTTTTGATCTTTATTGCCGCCCGAAGTGCGCGGCACGTGAAGGACATTCCCGGCTTTTTCGTGGCGCGCAAGGGAGCTTCGGCTAAAGCTGTTGCAGGGAGCCTTGTGGCGACCATTCTAGGCGGGTCGGCTGTGATTGGAGCCATTGATTCCGGCGCCAGGCTGGGTGGGGCCGCCACCTGGTTCATGCTTGTGGGGGCTCTCGGGCTGTTGGCCCTGATTCCCTTTGCAGGCCGCGCCTACCAACACGGGAAATACGCCCTCCCCGACCTGGTGGAATCGCTATACGGCAAGGGCCCGCGACTGGTAGCATCCTTGGTGATACCGGTCGCGTGGACCGGCATCGTTGCCGCCCAAATCATTGCGGCGGCAAAACTCCTGATGACTTTCACGGCTCTCAGCTATACCGCGGCGGCAATTGTGGCCGCGGCGGTCTTTACGGGATACACCCTTGCAGGGGGCCAGCTTTCCATTTTGCGGACGGACTTTCTGCAGGCCTGCCTGATTGTCCTCGGGCTTGTGGTTCTGGCAGGGTTCGCCCTTTTCGGCGGAAATCCTGCAAATGCCGCACCGTCGCTTTCTGCAATCCTACAGGGTGCCCCCGCCTTCCCCTTCAACACGAACTTTTCTCCCCTCGACCTGTTCCTGCTGATACTCACCTACGGCACCACCTATACGGCAGGGCCCGACATTTTCAGCCGCATGTTCTGCGCCAAGGATACGGCCACGGCGAAAAAGGCCATCTTCACGGCGGCATCAATCCTTGTGCCCGTGGCCTTTGTCATCGGGTTCCTGGCGGTTTATGGCGTGAGCCTTGGCGATGTGCAGGGGGCCCGCATTACCGCCATCGCCAATGCGGTTCTGCCGCAGCCCTTGATACCCCTGATTGCGCTTGCATTACTGAGCGTCGTGCTGAGCAGCGCCGATACAACGCTGTTAAGCAGCTCGGTTATTATATGCAGGCTGATTCGTCTTGGTTCAACTGATAAGGAGATCCCCGTGATTCTATCGCCACTGCGTGGCTCCAGAATGACAGCGGGGATGACAATGAAGGACGCGGGGATGACAACGAAGGGGGCGGGGATGACACCGCTTACAAAAGCCCGCATCGTCATTCTGTTGAACGGAATCGTAGCACTCCTGCTGGCGCTGGTATTTACCGACATCATCGGGACACTGCTGCTCGCTCTGGCCGTTTATGCGGGAGCCTTCACCGTTCCCATCTTGTGGGGGCTCTTGGGTCTCAAGGCAAAGCCGAAATTCGTGGCGGTAGCAATCGTGGCAGGAGGGGTTCTCGCCCTGGCCGGAAAACTCTGCCCCGCATTGCCGGGGCCCTTGGGCAGCCATACCGGCGACATCTTGATGATTGCGGCTTTCGTGGTGAACGGGATAGTGCTTGCGGTTGGGCGGGAACGCTCACCGGTGTAAAACCTACTTGTTCAACAGTCTCTGGCTGCGGAGGGCTGCCGTAGGGTGTTCCCGATAGAAAAGCGCAAACAGGGGCGTGTAGGGAATCTCCCTTGCGACAAGTTCGCGCATGGCGTCTTTGGCCACTTTCTTGCCAAGCTTTTTGTAGGCATAGTTGTCGGCCTCAAATTCCTGACCCCAGCAGGACCAGTGGAAAAACAGCTTGAAGGGAATCGCCACCAGGTGGAGCCACAGCACGGACTGCCACCAGGGTAGTCCAAGACGCACCACCAAAAACAGCAGGAATCCCACTGCAAGGCACAGCAGGATTACCTTCAGCAGGTTCCGCAGAATCCCGTGCTTCAATTCATGATGGGCCTTTTCATGCTCTTCCACAAAACGGTCTTCGGGCACCTCCCGCCTACTTTCGGGCAGGGGCACTATATCGTTCAATAAAGGAATCAGGCGCAAAAGCGCAAGCACACCGCCACGCAGCTGGGTTACGCGCCTCTCGCGAATTTCCAGCACAGCCCGCGCCGCAATCTCCAGCGCAAGCAACGCAAACAAAAGCACAGGATAATCCATCGGGAGCTAGCCCAGGTTTTTCAGCACGGCGCTCAGGCGTTTCACAGATTCCTCGAAGCGGTTCTTCTCCCATTCGACAAAATTCTTGTCGATGGGGTGAGCGCTCTCGTAATCGTCGAAGATTTCCTTGCCACGAGCAATGTCCTTGTCCAGCCCGTGGGCCACGCTGTCGAACCATTCCTTTTCCAGAGTGCGGTAGCGCTTGACCAGTTCGTCAAAGGTGGCAGGCATAGGCACCACCCGCGAAACTTCCCGGTTCAGGTCGCCCGAAAGCAGGCGACGGAGTTCCCGCGGGGGCTGAAGCGCCAGGGAGGCATCGTTTTCCACCAGGGCTATCATCTGGTCCAGCACGTAGCGTTCCAGGTATTCCCCGTAGGTCTTCAGGGCCTTCTGGCGGACCCGTTCCCGCAAGAAGTTTTCGCCCAGGCCGTCGATGTGTTCCTTGGTATAAACGTCTTGAACCTGGTTCACCTGCAAGCGGCAGTATGCGTCAAACGCATAGTGAACCGTTTCCGCCCCGTAAAGGCTAAAGTAGGAATTGGGCACAGCGCCTTTGCCCCGCTGGGCATACTTGTAGATGTTGCGGTCCAGGGCGTAGGCGTTCCGGGCGTAATTCCAGGCGGGCAAAATCTCGTTCAGGCGGGCAGGCACTCCCATGAGCTGCGGGTCACCGGAGCGAATCAGGGAGAAGGGGAACTTGACCCTCTGGGGCATGGTGGTCACACCGCTTGCAATCAGGGTAAAGGGAGATTCCCTGTAGTTGGCGGGGAACTTCACGTTTACTCCAAGACCAAAGAACATTCCCTGGCCGGGCATAATTTCCTGGTCAGGCATGCGTCCCGTGTGGTTGCTCCCTACGTTGGCGCCATAGCCCAGGTTTCCGCAACCGTCGGGCCACAGGGCCGCAATCAGCAGGGAATGGTGGTGCATCTGGGTCAAGGGCCCCATGTAGGAGCTGTTCACCTCGCCCTCTTCGATATGGCAGCAGGGCGCCACAATAGAAGACTTCACGATAGCCTTGCAGCCTACCTTCGACCGGCTCATCAGCACGGAGCGCTGGACCTCCGCGCCGGTATGGACCTTGACGCCCATTTGCAGGTCGGAATTCTCGATAATCACGGAATCGTAAATGTGGGTAGATTCTTCCAGGGAGCTGAGGATAATGGTGTTGCGGATCTTGGCCGCCCCTTCTACGCGGGCATGGGCACCGATCCAGCTGTTGCGCACAATATTGGTGTTACTCACCACCGCGCCCTTGCCCACCACGCCAAAGGGGAGCGAAATCTCTTCGCGGAAATTTTTCAGCTGTTCCTCAAAGGACTGCTGCACGTCGGATTCCGCCTTGTGGAAAAGCTGGGCCTCCACCAGGTCCATGGTAATGTCCGGGAACACGAAAAGCTCCCGACCGCCCATCTCGTTACCCACCGACATGGTAGAACCGATCATGAAGTTGATCTTGCCGCTGCTGACCAAGGTCCCCACGTTGTGGACCACGGCGCTGCTCCGCACCAGCACGTTTGAGAGCATGGAAACCTTATAAACCAGGGCGTTTTCCACGATGCAGTTGTGGACCAGGCTGTCATAAATTCCCGTTGGGAACGAAACATCGCCGGGCAAAAGAAGAGTGCCGTAAAAAGCGGGCAGGCGGACATCGCCCATGAACACGGAGCGCTGCACGCGGGCGGGATCAAAATTGGGCTCCACCAGCACACGGTTCCAGTCCTCGCAACGGTTGCCGTTTTTTTCCAGGGTGGTAACCTCTTCGGCGGTCAGGTTGCGCAATTTTGCGACAGACGCCTTGATGGCCCTGAAATTTTCGGCCAGCGACGACAAATCGCTTGCCTTCAGCACTTTTTTCAACTTCAACAATCTTTGCATGCCCTAAAAATAGACTAAATTATGAGCGATGATGAAGGAAACCCTCTTCGAAATTATTCGAAAATGCCGTTTTAATATTTCCATCTACACCGCGGAAATATTCGAAAGGCGTTGTCAAGAAGAAATTATCCGCAGCGACGAAGATAAGAGTTCCTTCGTTTACCTCGAATTTGACTTCAAGACCATCAAAGAAATGCTCAAGACCGATGAGCAGAACGAAATCTTCTGGGAAGTGTTCCTGGAATCCCTGACCAAGAACAGCCGCGGAAGCGACATCATCGGGTTCCTGGAGAACAACTCCGGTCTGGGCATGCTGCTGCTGGACTCCAAGCTGGAAGGCTGGAACCGCGTCCGTGGCCGTATCGAGCAGATTGCCCAGAGGCGCGAATTCAGCGCCATCTCCCTGATTCTGCCCAACGCCGTGCGCCCCATCGTTTACCCCGCCTGCATCCAGGACGAAAGCGAAGCCGCCAAGACGGGAACCTAAGATGAAAGTCCTGGTCATTGGCTCCGTCTATCCGCGGTTCCACGAAGACGCCGAAGTCCCCTGGCTGCGTACCTCCATCGCCCACCTGAAAAAGGCAGGCCTACAGGTGCAGGTTCTCGCCCCCGCCTACAAGGGGCTGAAATCCCACGAAATCGACGGTGTGCCGGTGAACCGTTTCCGCTACGCGCCCGCAAACCTGGAGATGCTCACCCACGAAGAAGGCGCTCCCTCCAAGATGGCAAGCAAGCCCTGGCTGCAACTCCTCGCCATCCCCTACATCATCAGCGGATTTTTCAAGTGCCTTCACATCTGCCGCAAGTGGCGCCCTGACATCATCCACGCCCACTGGCCATTCCCCCACGCCTACATCGCCCTCGGAGCTGCTAAGTTGTTCAAAATCCCGCTGGTGCTGAATTTCCACGGGGCAGAACTTTTGCTCATCCGCAAAAAGAAATGGGTGAAGCCCCTCCTGAAATTCGCCATCGGACAAGCCCAGGCCGTGTTCGCCAACTCCAGCTTTACCGCCGGCAAAATTAAGGCCATCCGGAACGTCGATGTGGAATGGAGTCCGTACGGGACTACCCTAGACGAAAGACGAAAGACGAAAGACGAGAGGCGAGAGGCAGTGGAAGGGGGAAGCCTCCCCCTCGCTCCAGCCTCGGCTTCCGCTACCCCCTCACCTAGGGGAGACTCCCCTAAAACCCCCGAACCTCACGACATAAACGGCAAATTCAAGATCCTGTTCGTAGGGCGGCACATCGAGCGCAAGGGCATCTGCTACCTCATAGAAGCCGCCAAGTACCTGCCCAGGGACCAGTTCGAAATCCGCATCGTGGGCGTGGGAGACCTGACGGAAGAATTGAAGAAGCAAGCCGCCAGCATGCCGCCGGAATCTGCCGAAATCATCTTTACGGGCAAGCTTTCGCCGGAGGAACTTGCAAACGAATACAAGACCGCCAACGTCTTTACGCTCCCCGCCATCGTGGACAGCAAGGGCGATACCGAAGGACTGGGCGTAGTGCTCATCGAAGCGATGGAGCTTGGCCTCCCCGTAGTCGCGAGCAACGTCGGAGGGATTCCCGACGTAGTCGTTGACGGCGTCTCGGGCATCCTGGTCCCTGAAAAGTCCCCGGAAGCCCTCGCCAGCGCCTTCAAGAAGCTCTCCTCGGACGCCGGCCTCGTAAGGGACTTACTCGCCGGCGCTCAGAAGCGCATCGCCGAATGCTTCACCTGGGACGGCATTATCGAGCGACAAGTCCAGGCCTACGAAAAGTGCCTTAAAAAATAGGCGCCGAAGCGCCTACCCCAATTACACTTCTATCGTCACCCGACTGATTTTATTTTCGTCCTTTTTCACACGGACGATCTTGTCAATCTTGTGTTCCAGTTCGTTCACGTGACTGATAATGCCCACCAGGCGGTTTTCGCCGGCAAGGCCCTGCAGGGTATTGATGGCAAGTTTCAGGCTTTCATCGTCAAGAGAACCGAAACCTTCGTCCACGAACATGGTATCCAGCTGGATTCCGCCCGCAGAACTCTGCACCTCGTCGGCAAGGCCCAAGGCAAGAGAAAGGGACGCCAAGAAGCTTTCACCACCGCTCAACGTCTTTACATCGCGCTGCCTGCCGCTGGAATGATCCAGCACGTTCAAGTCAAGACCACTCTGACTCCTGTTATTGGCGGCCTCGATACGGCGAACCAGTTCATACTGGCCGTTGGAAAGTATGCGAAAACGGATGTTGGCACGGTTCACAATGCGGTCAAAGTAAGACGCCTGCACGTAGGTCTCCAGCATCACCTTGCCCTGACCTGAAAGCCCTCCGTTGGCAGTATCAGAAAGATTCTTGATCCAGCCGCGTCTGCGGAGCTGCTCGCCCAGCGCACCCACCGTCTTGCCGATCTGCTCAAGTACATTCCGGTTCTGGGCAAGACGGGCAGAAACTTCGTTCTGCGAATGCGCAAGCGCATTGTGCGCTGCGGCGGCCTGTTCACGGCTTGCCTGCAGGGCCGCAAGGTCGTATTCCGGAGCGCCTTCCAGCTGAGATGCAAGCGTTGACTTGCTTGCCTTCAGTTCGTTCACCTGCTTTTCGCATTCAGTAAATGCGGCAGTAGCTTTCTCCAGTTCGCGCTTGGATTCATCAAGCTTTGCCTGGGTTTCGCGAACCTGCTTTTCGGCTTCCGTCTTGTTTTCAAAGGGCAACTTTTTTGAAAGGTCTTCTGCCGCCTTCTTGGAAGACTCCCCTTCGGCGCTTAGGCCCGAGATTTGCTTTTCCAATTCAATTGCCGCGGCCTGCATTTTTTCAAGTTCAGCTCGCTTTTCGGGAATCGTTTTTCCCAGGAAGGACTTCCGCTTTTCCCGTCGTTCTTCTTCAGTTTTTGCACTAGTCAGCACATTCATTTTTTCGCGGTTTTCGGCATATTCCCCATTACCCCGTTCCCGGGCGTCTTCCAAGCTGCAGTCACCGAAAAGTTCCTGCACCAGCGCCTGTACGGCGGTCTGTTTTTCTTCGAATTTTCCCTTTGCCTGCGATGCAAGGCCACTCTTATCGCTACGGTCCGATTCTAGCCCCGACAAGGCCTTCTTGAGCTGTTCCAGTTCCGCCTGACTGGGAGCATCTACGGACTTGCACGCCTTATGGGGATGGTGCGTAGAACCGCATACCGGACAGGGCTCATTATCCACCAACGCATCGGCCATAATTCCCGCCTGCTCATTCAAGAAGGCACGGTTTTTCGCCTCGTACTCAGCCTGCTTTTCTTGATAGGCTTTATCGGCATCGACGTATGCCTTCTTCGCACTTTCAAACGCTTCGCCTAGCGTAGACAGTTCCTTGACATTCTTGCCCACCTTCTGCAAGTCCTCCTGTCTTGCCGAAAGCTTTTCGAGCTGAGCCAGCAATTCCTGCTTCTTTGCACCAGCATCACCAAGGTCTTTGAAATCCTTTTCAAGAAGTTCGATATTCGCCTTGAGCGAATCAATTTCTTCGTGATTCTTCTGGAGCAACCCCTTAAGATTTTTACACTCGATTTCTTTCTTGACTGCGTCGGAGCGGTACGATTCCAGCTTGTCGTATTCCGGAAGTGAATTCCTGAGAGTCGTAATCTGTTCCTGCAATTGGTCGCGCTCCGGCTGTTTGCCTTCGGCGGCAATTTTTGCAACCTTCAACGGCTCCAACTTCGGCAAAAGGGTTTCAAGATCACCGGATGTCTTTTTGAATGTCTCACGAGTCCTTTCTACATTCTGGGCGCGACCAAGCTCCTTGTCCATATCGGCAAGGCGCCTGCTACTTTTATCAGCTTCAGCCTTCAATTTTTGCGATGATTCATCGTCTTCAGCAAGAAGTGCCTGCACCAGCTCACAAACGCCCTGCCAATCCGATACCTGTTTCTTTTCCGCCAGATTTTTCTGGCGTTCCAGTTCTGCCGCATTGGCAGATGTGCCGGAACATTGGACTTGCGCAACCAGGGTGTTTGCAGCCGATTCGCTCCCGCTGCAAAGCTTTTCTATTTCAGCAGCCCGCTTCTTGAGTTCCTCCTGCAAGGTGTTGAACTTGTCCGTCTTGAAAATCCTGCGGAAGATTTTCTTGCGTTCATCGGTGGACGAAAGCAGCACCTTCATAAAGTCGCCCTGGGCAATCATGGCGATTTTCGTAAACTGGTCGCGGTCAATCCCGATGATTTCTTGCACTACGGCAGCAACTTCCTTTTCCTTGCTCACGGAACGGCTCGTTGGCCCTTGTTTACCGCTTGCATCAGGGTAATAGAATGTCACCGATGCAGACTCCTTTGTAAAGCCTTCACCACGAGCCTTGGGGCGTTCGTATTCGGGATTGCGCACCACGCGATATTCCCTGCCTGCATAGACAAAGGTCAAGTCCACAAGTGTTGGAGTTTCGGGTTTTGCATTCAGACAACGGAACAGCTTTGCGTCATCGCGGCTTTCACCGCTGGCACGGCCAAACAGGGCATAGGTAATGGCGTCAAAAAGGGTCGTCTTACCGGCACCCGTATCACCCGAAATCAGGTAGAGCCCATTTGCTCCGAGTTTGTCCAAATCAATGACCGTTCGATCCGCATAAGGGCCAAAAGCAGAAATTACAAGCTTGGTCGGTCTCATTTTCCCTCCCAAATGCCATCTATGATGCCTTGCACGAACTCACGTTCCTCTTCGTTCAATTCGCGCTTGGTCATGTCGCTAAAGAATTCCCCGAAAAGTTCCATCGGGGTCTTCTGCTCCACCTTTCCGTCGCCTACCGTAACATGCTGATTGCGGGTGCGTTCGTTGTCATAATCCAGCATCATCAAGTTCGGGTATATTCCGCGCAATTTCAAGACCGCATCAGGCACGTCATTTTCGTCCGTGAGTTTTACATAAACAAAATCATCAAGTTCAAGGCCTTCAGCCAACTGCCTCCGCTGAAATTCCGGCGAAACAAGCTCTGCAAACGTTCCCTTGATTTCACGAACATCATGCTTGGGTGTCAGCGGAACCTCTCGAACTTCTATCCCGGCAAGCCCATCTGCAGATTTTCCTGCAAGTTCCACCACCGTCAAGGATTTCTTGTGGTTTGCTTCCGACAAGGAATACTTGAGAGGTGTACCGCTGTAGCGCACGCGGGCATTTCCAGCAGTATCCTTTGCCACGTTCTGAGGTTTGTGAATGTGCCCGAGGGCTACATAGTCAAAGCCATCGAAAACAGAGGCATCCACGTTGTCGAGGCCTCCCACGTTTTCCTCTGAATCGCTCCGTTCGGCACCAGTCACAAACTGGTGTGCCAGAAGCACATTGCGACGCCCCGGCGTAAAATGCATCTGGGCAATCGCCATACGCATAGCAGAGGTGTAATCCGTCACCTGGTCCCGCTCTTCGTCGCTGCCCAGGCAGGCGCGTACCGTCGCAGGACGCACAAAGGGGAGCATCCACACATCCACCTCGCCAAATTCATCTTGCAAGGTCACGGGAGCAAACTCGCCACTATAAACCGCTGACATGTGCACGCCCCTATTTTCCATAAGGCGGCCGCCAAAGGCTATGCGCTCCGCCGAATCGTGGTTTCCACTCAACACAAACACCTTTGTGCCAGTCTCGGATAGCCGCACCAAAAAGTCGTCCAGAACGGCAACCGCCTCGGCGCTGGGCACCGACTTGTCATAAACATCGCCCGCTACCAGGAGCGCATCGGGTTTTTCTCCCCTAACCGCCTCTAAAATGCTCGCCAGGATATGTCTCTGTTCGTCGAGCATCGAATGTTCGCATATGCTTTTCCCGATATGCAAGTCCGCCATATGTAAAAATTTCATTTTTCCTTCTTTTTTCCCGTTAAGGGGCGTTCTTTGACCCGCCCGTAAATATAGTATCGTCATTATGGCACAAAATGTCAAATTTCTCCTTTATTTTTATCTTTCTTTCTATAATAAAGGACTTTCTATGCCAATAAGTGTTGCCGAATGGACCTGCCCCGAATGCAAAACCAAGAACCGTGAAACCTGCAACGCCTGGATGTACGGCAGCCCTATTCGGCAGTGCAAGGCATGCCGCGGCGAATACCTGGACCGGCGATTCCGCGAGGTGGCCATTGACGGTTTTGACCCCCGAAGCAACAACCCAAAATTTTACATGAAGGGAGCCTTGTTTCTCCTTGTATTGGCACTGGTTGCCGGAGGTCTTGCCTTCTATCAACACACCAATGGTTACTATTCCGTAAAAGTCCTTGCAGTTGCTGGAGCTTCGGTGCTTGGCTCCCTTGCATGCCTTGTCATGCTCGCCCGTATCAAGATGGGATTCCAGTCCAAGGACAACGAAAAATACATGGCCGAATCCAAGGCCCGGCTGGCCGACCCTACCTATGTGGAAAAACTGAGAAAATACGGCTACAAGGTATAAACCCGCAATTTACGCACAAATGAAAAAGCTTTTGATAATAGTTTCTCTGCTCTGGGCAGCCAACGCACTTGCCGAATCGCAAGAGGAACTTTATTATCGTGCGCTCAAGGCCGAAGAGGCTGGCGATATTCCCCATGCGCTGGACTTGTTTGATTCAGCGGTGGCGGTATCAGGACCATACACAGCAGAAATTCAAGAGATTATCGATGATTATCAAAGTGTCTTGAAGGAATCCGACGAATACTCCGCAGACGACTCCTCCCAAAGTCCCTGGTCGTTCCACACTTACGGCACCATCAACTACAGCGGCCTGCACTACAAGAAAAAAGGAACCTCTGACGCCGAAACCGGAGGCGAAGCCGACGCATCAATAAACGCATCTGTAGAATACGAATCCCAAAACTGGAGTCACGCGTTAGAATTGAATGTATCGGGAGATTGGTTTATCGACAAAGACGACATGCCCTCCCTGGACACAAACTCCTGGGAAACTTCGGTCGGCATCGGCTACAGTCTCATCGGAAACGCCTTGATTCTAGATATCGGTGCAAGTATAAACTTTTCAGAAAATGAAGAATGGAATCCCGACTTTTATATCTGGGTCGAAAAATACCTTGCACAAAACGGTAAGCAAAAACTCGGTCTCGTCGCTAGCGCCTACAAAAATTTCGACGGCCCAACATCGGCATCATTCTACGGCACGTGGCACCGCTTTGCCAAATACGGATGGAACAGCACCATCTACGCAGGAGCAAGGTATGAATCTGACTCGCTCAGTTCCCTGTATATTCTAAAATGGCTCGGGCCTTCTTTAAGGCCATCTGTTTCGTATAAGTTTAAAACAGACATTTCCGTCGAGACAAAGTTGAACCTGTTCTACGGATTTGTGATTGACGAGCCCGACACAGACTACGACGGCATACAAAAGTTCAGCGGCTCCTGGGCGTTCAACATCTCATGGAAACCGGGTATGTTCGGAACCTTTATCGGGTTCGAGCAACTTTACCGGCATTATCTCAACACATCGGAATACAGCATCGGCTATCCTAAATGGAGCCTCCTGTCCAAATTGAAGGCCGGAATCAAATGGGACATATAAAAAAGGGCGCGCAAGGCGTCCTTTTTACTTGACCATATTTTACAAAAATTACTTGTTATGCCCTTTTCCTTTATGTTCTTTACGGGCTTCCTTATCGGCCTTTTTAGCCTCTTTTTCGGCCTGCTTGACTTCTTTACGTTCAGCCTTTTCTGCATCCTTGGCCTCTTTGCGCTCGGCCTTGCTGATTTCTTTTTCTGCCTTCATGGCTTCCTTATCGGCCTTTTTGGCCTCCTTTTCGGCTTGCTTGGCTTCTTTGCGCTCGGCTCGAGCAGCAGCGCGCTCTTCTTTCAGAGCCTTCATTTCGGCCTTGTGCTTGGCAATTTCTTCTTTTTTGGCGTTCTTGCGCTCAAAGCGTTCCTTGGCGCGGTCGGCCCTGGGGTCCTGCTTTTCGACCTTGCTTGCGGACTCGTCGCCAGAAACCTCCTGCACGGCGGCATTTTCTGTAGCAGAAGTGGTTTCATCTTGGGCAAAAGAGGCGGCCGCAAAGAAGCCTACTAATGCCATTGTCATTGCTGGAATCATTTTCATAATGAACCTCGTGTGTTTAATTCTACCCCCTACGTCTTGAAAATTACCTCATTTTTGGGAGAATTGCGAGGCTTTTTTTCTTGCATTTGAACAGAAAATTTCGGGGAAACCACGCAGCCAAAGGTCAAACGGGAAGAAAGCTCCCATTTTTCAAATAAGCTTGCTATTTTATCCTATTCGCCAAACGTGAAGCGAATCACCCACATGTCGGCATCGCTGCCCGCACGCACGGGCGGCCCCCAGCAGTCCACGCCGGCGCTCACCAGCCAGCGAACGCCATCCAAAACACCCTCGCCATAGGCGAGGCGCCATACAAAATTGATGACGATGGTTCCCGGGAAAAATTGCCCGTTGTGAGTATGCCCCGAAAGGGCGTAGTCCGGCAGGCGCCCGGAATATTCCGGCTCGATTCCCTTGGGCTGGTGGTCCATCAGAATCCAGGGACGAACGCTATCATTAGGAACAAGACTTGCCAGGGGAACACGATCTATCCCGCGGCGACGAGCCACCTGGAAATCGGTACGGCCCGCAAAGCAGGCCTGTCCGATACAGGCACTGGAATCGTCCAGCACCACAAAACCCACCTTTCGCATCCAGGCATCAGGATCGGAACCGCCCCTCTCCTGCATGGATTCGTGATTTCCGTTGATCGCCACGGCGGCCACTTTCGCCTTGGAGGTGAGCTTTTTAAATAAGGAGTCATAACCCCATTCGTCCAGCTGCATCGTGGAAACATCGGCTAGGTCTCCCCCGAAAAGCAGGTAGTCCGGTGCGATGGAATCCACGCTAGCAATCATGCGTTCCAGTTTGACGCGTCTGAAAAGCGGGTCCACGTGGACATCGCTAAAAAATACCGCCGTAAAACTTTTGGGCAGGGCTTGTTGCACACTGTCAAGTTGAACCGTGTCGGCTTCGGCTTGGGACTGTTGTACATTGGCGTATTCCGGCAACTTTATCGTTGTCTCGTGTAATACGTAGTGGGAATTGTGGGGAACTCCATAGACAAACAGCCCGATGGTTAGCAAGACCGTCGCCAAGAGCAAAATGCGACTGGCAAGCATCAACATCCGGGGCGACATCGCCTGGCGCAGAACCACACGGCGGGCGGCCCGGAACAAGTCCCACGGGATGTAAAAAAGGAGAGCCTGGCAAAGCCACACCGAAGTGAAGGCCACGACAGCACAGCCAACCAGCGTGTCGCGGAAGAACATGCCAAGGAATATGGAAACAAGAATCCCGAGGGCAATCAACTTGCCCTTTTTGCCGGGGGCAACGGGACTCACGTTGGCATAAATCAGGACAAGGCCTGCGACTAGGATGAACAGGAAAATGAACATAGGGTAAAGTTAGTAATCCTACGGTTTCAGTAGTAATTTGTTGTTTCCTTGGAGGCCGTCATTGTCAAAACGGACGGTGGGATTCTTGCCGCTCTTGAAGGCAGTTTCGCTTTCGTAGAGGGATAATGCCACGGAAACGCCTGGACGGATCGCGAAATTCGTCGCACCTGCAGCAACCTTATGCGTGAAGGAGAAATCCTGCGAAGTGGCGTCCTTGAAGGTCCCCTTGGGAATGCGGAGGGTCTCACCGATTTGTGCGAGGGTATTGCCCGTAGTGTCCACGAATTCCGCCACCATATAGACATCAAAGAAACAAGGAGCCACACCGGTGTTCTTGACAGTAATGTTCAATGTGCTTGTGGTATCTTTGGCCGTTGCGACGGTCACCAACTCCGCACGGGTCACTGTGAAATTATAGCCAATGACCTTGGTCATGGAATCTGCCAGCGCCTTGTTTTCGTTGTAGAACCGATAGCCGCAATCATCGAAACCCTGGTCCAGTACATAATAGGTCAAGTGGGCCGTAGTAATGGCATCTACCCAGCGCTCCGGAGTCCACTTGAGGTAGCCGCCGGGAATCACATCGGTATATTCCAGCATGAGTGCGTAGGCACCGCAGTTTTCGGCAACGGTGGGCATGTTCGCCTCGTAGGCGCGCACCAGCGAATCTGCGGTTCCGGGAATGCCGATAAGGCAGTCGTCGCGTTTGGTAATGCCGAGGCTAAGCGCGTAGGTATAGACATCGCCATAGCCGTCGGAAGGCAACACCAGCAAGCTTTTCTTGAATACGGAGGCGTAATGCTTCAGCATGTCCTTCTGAATTTCCACCGAGGGCATGTGGCTTCCGTCCAGATTCGAGACATGCCATTCGCCCCATTCGCCGAAAGAACGCACGTCGATGTATTCAATGCGCGGGTCGCCATCATACTTTGCCGCGAGGGCCGTCGCAAAATCCTTTGCGGCCTGCAAATAGTTCGGATCATCCCACACGGGAACGGACGCGTTGGCGTTATTTTCCTTGTACCTGGCCGTAATCTTTTTCGCGCCCGCCTCGTAAACAAATTTCGGGGTCCAGTCATAGTTCTCTTCGGGGGTGTTGTTGTCCTTGATAAAGCTAGGCGAATACGGGAATACACGTAGGGCATAACCCATATTGTGCGCAGTGAGTGCATCCAGCAATTCTTCCAAATCGCTCCAGTCGTAAACATCCTTGGCCGGATTCAGCTTGTTCCACTGCTGGTAGCCGGAACCGTAGGTAACCAGGTTCCAAGCGCCGTTTTTCAGGGAGCCGTGAGGCCCGTATTCAAAGCCGGGATCAAAAGTCCATGCGGCTTCGGTAGGCACCGTAAAACCTTTGTGGGGGTTCGTGAGCGGCCCCACGAAAGGCTTGAGGGTGTAGGTGACTTTGGTGGTGTCCATTAAGTTCACTGAGCCTGCCGAAGTGAACTTATCGCTACTAGACGAACCCTCTGTCACCCTGGAGTCACTAGCCCCTGAGCCGGAATCACCGTTTTCACTGGTAGATGAGACTTCTATTGACGAACTCAAGTCTTCAGCAGCACTGCTTTCACCACCCTCAGGGGCGGAACTACTTGGGTCACCGCCACAGGCGGACAACGTAATGGCAACGGCAGCCAGGAAGGCCTTGAGGTTATCGCACTTCATAAAATCTCCAGGTGTTCTTCTTAATAGAAGATGTTATACATGACTGTTTAGGCAATCAGGCACCGTGTTTGTGTGAACAATTTTGCCTATGATTTTGCGGAAATAAACACCGAAGTAGAGCATCTCCTACTTGGAATATATATTTTTTACCTTAAGTTTGTTCGGTGCGTGAAGTAAAATCTATATACGCGACTCTAAGCCGCTTAAATCAAGCTTATACGTTCCCAAAACAATCTTTTCGTTGTTCAAGAACATAAGCATGTAAATGGGACAATACAAAATGTTGTCTTTTGTACGGACGTTGTCGTTGCAAAATACTACAGCCTGTCTAATCGCGTAGTTGGGTGTCTCCATGACATTTTTCAGGGCATTGTGCCGCTTGTAATCCTTGCCCAACTTGATTTCTATGGGGAGCACGTTCTCGTTCTGTTCAATGACAAAATCCAGTTCGCCCTGCTTTTTGCTGTTGAAATAATAAAGGTCAAAGCCATGCGCCCTGAGTTCGGTCGCGGCGACATTTTCATAAACAGAACCGAAATTGATATCGGGGTCACCGTTCAAAATTTTCAGCTGTATTCCGTTTGCATATTGGCAGGTGAGCAGCCCAACATCGTTCAGGAACAACTTGAACAGGTTCCGCGAACACGAAAGCAGCAGCGGTATTTTGGGTTCATCCACGTTATAAACGGGGAGTGCCACGCCCGCTTCCTTTAGCCAGATAAAGGAATTCTCGTAATGCGAGAACTTGAGATTCTCGTTCAATTTTTTCAAGATGAATCTCTTGTTCTGGTTGTTCAGTTCCGGCGGAATCAAGTCAAAAATTTCATTCAGATACAGCTTGTTCTTGGGGTCGTATTTAGCGATATCCTTCTTGTACAGTTCGATAATGCTTTTCTGGATTTCTACGACATTCTGGATGTTGTTTGATTCCAAATATTCTGCGACTGCTGCGGGCATTCCGCCAACAACCATGTACAGGCGAAAGATGGCCATCATTTTTTCATGGACAAGTGCATCCACTTCGGTCTTGTTTGTGAAAGCGGAGCGAATAGATTCCAGGACTTTCGGCTGCACGCCTACCGCATTCGCAAATTCTTCCAGATCCAGGGGGAACATTTCCTTGATACTCAAAAATCCGACCGGCAGGGAACGGATGTCCTTGAGTTCCACTCCAAGAAGCGAACCGCTCATGACGTAACGGTACGAACCTTCCTCGACAAGGAACTTGATTGCCGTGACCGCGTTCGGACATTCCTGAATTTCGTCCAGGAAAATCAGGGTTTCGTTCTTGACCAGCCTTGTTTCGGTGTATGCCGACAGACGGAGCAGAATGTCGGAAGTGTCGGCGCCGTCAAATATCGCCTTGGCGGCAGGCGACTCCAGAAAATTGATTTCAACGAAATGCTTGAAATGTTTTTTTCCAAATTCCCGGATTGAGCTGGTCTTGCCGATTTGCCTCGCTCCCGTAACGAGCAAAGCCTTCTTGTGCTTGGCATAGAAATCGACTAAATAGTTGTCTATTTTGCGCTGAATCATAGGTTTTCCGCTTTTCCAACCTTAAAATAACTAATTTTTGCCGTTTTTCCAACTATTTTTGGCGTAATTTTATCCATTTTTCCAACTTTTTGGTGTCAAGGCCGCCAAGCTCAGCGCCTTCGGCAAAGACGAAGTGCGGTCTGTTAGGTGCGTGAAGTAGAATCTATGAGGGGATTATGATAGATTTTTTCCTAAAAGCTTGACGGGCTGGATTTTTGTTTGTATATTCTGAATATCCAAAAAACAATCATAATGATTAGTCGCTCCTGTGTTGGGCGCTGGGCTTGGAGCTGTTTTGCGTAAAAGTCCAATAGTCATTCGGAAATAGTGGTTTGTTTTTGGGCGCTCGTCGAGCGAACGGCCTTGAAAAGTATGTAACATGCTTTTAAGGAGCAAAACGATGGGCGCCATATAAAACGAATCGCTGTTGAACGGCACCATGTGGTGTTACCTGATGGCGCGAGGATTTCTCGTGAGCGGGGTTCGAATAGAACCGCCGCTCTTTTTTTATATGCTGTTGTTGTATAAAAAGATTATATTAAAAAACATGAGTGAAGAAAAAAAATATGCAGGTGTATCTCCAGAATTAGATTTTAACAAAGCACTTAGAAAAATGTTGCTGAGTTTTGATGCTTTGGAAGATGAAAGCATTCCTTTTGAGCAATATCCGCATAATGATTTTGCGAAGTATTTTATGGAACATGTGAAGGGGTTGCATAAAAATGGTGATTTGAATCCAGTGTCGTTTATGCATATTCCTTTTGCTATTGCAAAGGGAAATGGGAAAATTGTTAGTGAAAATACGAAGAAAAATTATGCTCTTTATGTTGAGCTTTTAATGGATCAGTTGGATTTGAGTGTCAACGAAAAGCTTGATAAAAAATTAGCTGAAATAGAAGGGGGAAAGAAAGAGAAGAAAACTATAAGTGATTTAAAGAATCATTTAGAGATGTATCGGAAATTAAATGGCGAAAGGATATTTGAATTAGAAACGTTTCAGGGGTGGAAGGGGTGGAATCCTGGATTATGGAAATTCAAAAAACTCGAACAGAGTATCCCTATTGGCGATCTTGAACGAATAGGGGAGGAGTTTGAATTTTCATATGCGATGTCTTGTCTTGCACAGAAATGTGAAAATCGGGGTGAAAAACAATGGATTCCTTATTTTTGTGGTTTGGTGGATGCTGAAGAGGCCTATAGTCCTGATAAAACTGCTAGGGATTTAGATAAATTAAGGAAATTTCTAAAAAAAGATTATAAATCCATTATCGATGATGCATCAAGTATTGAATATTTACAGGACAACTTGAAATATTTTAATCCTTCTTGTATGACCAAAGATGAAATGAACAAATTTTTTATTTGTTCAATCATTATATGTGCCAAAAGTAAAGAAACTCCTTATGTGGTGTTCTATAAGCATGTTTGCCTGTATGGACGGTTTAATAAAATTCATTGTTTTCCGATTGATTATATTGAAAGCGATGATTTAGAAAAACAAAAGCAATGCCGTATAAAAATAAAAGTCCTGAACCACATTTATCTCAATGAGGGGTTTAAATTTCCGTCTAAGGACAAATTAAAGAAAGTTGATGAGGATTGGTCAAAAAGTGTAAAAATTCTTTCGTTTAAAGAACCGTATAATATTATTTTCTCAATGCTTTGCAATTTATTTGAATTGTTGGAGAAATTTAAAAATATTGGAAATACGGGCAACCAAGAGCATCTTAGAGAGAACAAAAAAATGCTTGACAAGGCATTCTCGGTTTATCCTATTTTAGATTGGATTGATCCAGATTTAGATCATCCTTCTGATAGGAATCATTTGATATTTGCAACGTGCATAAAGGCGATATGCAAATATAGTACTAATCCCGAAGAGTATAACAAAAAAATATTGGAGTATGGTATAGCTCTTATTCCATATATTCAAACTCAACTAGCTCACATAGAGGAATTCTCGTCGTTAGTAGAAAATACAGATAATTCCATTGTTCCAGAGTTATACTCTTTAATTGGTTTTACGGAAAGAATTTTCTATCCCTGTAAGTTTAGACCAACTATAGATAAAGAAGTTGTTAGTAGGATCGTTGAATTGAGAAATTATCTAACGGATCAGAGTAACCATAGTGTAATCGCTTTTAGATCGTTGACGCTCATGGGAAAAATATTTGTGCATCGTAAAATTACAAAGTTTATTACGATACCTGATTTTGAGAAAAATATTACTTGGGGAATGGCGTTTAGATCGCTTGCTTTAAATATTAAAGGTGTTTTTAGTTCTAAAGCAAAAGAGAATATACAAGAGCAATTGAAATCCTGTGATCCCAATATTCGTGATGTTTTAGTAAAGCAGTTAGAAAATCAGGATGTCATGAATCAAGCGACTCAAGCAATAGAAACATCTTTGATGAAGACTATTGCGCAATCGGGAAAAATCAACCTCGAAAATTGCAATCCGGAAAAACCAATTTCGCATTTTCTAATCCCAAAAAATTAATTTTGAGAACAGAGCCTTTTGAAACCTTAAAAAATTAAGGTCTTTTTATTTTTTTAGCGTATCCTGAGTAGGGTACGCTTTTAACATTTAACTACGGAGGCCATCATGGCAAACAAGAACGTGTCCCAGGCTGATCTGAACCATCATGCGGACCAGATGAACCCGAACAACTATCAGTACCAAGCTCGCATGGATAATCATGCTAATCAGCTGAATCCCAACAACAAGCTTTACCAGGGGAGGAAGAAGTAATTAGCCGAAATCGGAGTGCATAAGCCCGTTTCAAAATAGTATTTCTAGTTGCATTAATTTGTAACAAGGAGCCCATTGGTTAAATGGGCTATGTACTTCTATTTCTTTTTTTTCTTTTATCGAATTCTTCTGAGCATTTTCTCATGAAACGAACAACCGTAGGCGATAAAATCGGATTGGAGTTTTCGGGCCACATAAATTGGGAAGAAAGCGTATTTCCTTTTCGGTTACATAGGAAATCTAGAAATAATTTCAGCTTAATGATGGATGTTCGTGTTGCTCTGTATCGATAGTGTTTTGTGTAGTTGTCTTTTAATTTCTTTTTGAATTCTTCTGGATCAAGAAACCCCTTGTTTTCTTTTTTTGCACGATTGTATTCAACGGTTGCAAATTTATCGAGTTCATCATGAAAAGTTTTTCCGTTAAAAAAGCCTTCGCTCGTTTTTCCTACGCCGATTTCCGTGTATTGTGGGGTCAATTGCGAAAGAAGAGAATCAATGCTTTCGTTGACTCTCTTCCATTCCGTTTCTATGGAGCTCTTTCTATTTTGACTTGTCATAGCACTTTTTTGCTAGGTTGGTCGCCTTTTCCAGTTTCTTTTGGTCGGCCTCATTCAATTTTTCAATTGAACCAAAATAGCAATGCAGCGCTCCGATTAAGCATGAGCAGTATTCCAATTTTTCGTTATAACCGGAAACTCCTTGTGTTCCGAAACTTCCGTTCATGCATTCTTTCATGAGTTCATATTCGACGGTTTTTTCAAAGCGTTCTTTTTTGGCGTCGCCAACCTCGCACACACCGGGTAGAAAAGCGAAGGAAAGTCCGCATGCGATAAGGCAAGTTAGGATAATTTGTTTCATTTGGAGGCTCCTTGGGTAAGATTGTTGTATTTCTTAAAATAATAAAAAAATTTACAAAGTGCTTAAAATTGTGAAAAAAACACCTTTTCCCCTAGGGGAAAGTAAAAACTGGTGAAAACTGGTAATGGATTCAAAGAGAAATTGGGAGTGAAGGGCAATGCCGCCCTTGAAAAAACAAGAAGCCATAATGGCGAAGGATAAAATATGAAAAATCAATCTGTTTTGCCTTTAAATCGCGCTTTTTCACAAAAATATGGCGCTCCCGGTCAAATTTTTTGCGAAAATGATGCTAAAAGTGAACTGGGTCGAATAAATGCGTTTCTTAAGGACTACAATCACGGGGTTACAGCGATAGCAGAATTTATAGCTTGTCGTTGTCGTTTTATTGCTGAAAAATACCCAAGTTTGAGATTGTCGGTAGTTGATATACTCCAATTTCTTGTTGAAAGGCGTCCTCGGGGAATTTACCTCCGGAATACAAATACGCGATATAGATCAGAATTCTCTGCTGAAGATTGGGAACGAGAGTCACTAAACAGGTATGAATCCTTGAAGCCGAGTGCATTCAAACTTTTGAATCGTCCTTTTAAGAAGGGTAAAGCTCATTCTAGGAATAAGTTAGGCGTAAATGCAAGTGAGGCGTCTACTGCGAATTTAAAGAACGAATTCGATATTATCCTAGTTGGCGGAAACGCATCAAAAAAAGAAGCCTTGGAAAAAGAATTAGGTTTTTTTGTACGACAAATCCTCGTTGAACGCAATGCTAAATCGTGTTCAAAGTTACGTGCGTTATGGAATGGTACGCATATGAGGGATTTCGGTGTTATTGTGTGTCTTTGCAAACATTTAGCGCATCGAGCAACTGAAATTGTTGATACCTGTTTTAAGGGACCCACAGACTGGATTGTTTATAAGGCGCATAATGATAATTGTAAGATAATTGCGGATGCGATAAAAGCGGCAATTAAAAAAAGTGGGAGGTGCGTATGATGAAAAACTCCTTCATCCACACACCGCTTCGCGTGTTGCTCGTGGGCAGCAATTTCTGCCGCAAGAATGAGCCGCGCGATGCTTATGGCGCGAGTTGCCTTGTCTCCGCGTTCCGGAATAGCCCGGCTAATGCGGGCGATACGCTTGATGTGTTCACTAGCGATTTGAATCGCTTTCAAAAATTGAACGGCGATTTCAATATCGACTGGAATCTCGTGGCAAGCGAGGTTGTCACCAGGGCGCTTATCGGTGGGTATAACGTAGTCGCATTCAGCGTGTTTGGCTGGTGCGAGAAGATGGTTGCGCTCGCTGGCGCAGAACTTCGCCGACGTGCTCCGGGCATTTTCATCATGCTGGGAGGAGCCTCCGTTTTCGGGAGTGAGGTGGAACTCCGCAGGCGCTTCCCTTTCGCGGACATGTTCACGCTCAGTTATGGCGAAAAGATATTCGCGAACTTGCGCCATTATATCAACCAGGGTGCCGCCCGCGTGATGGATTTGCCCAGGTTCGGGGAACTCGAATCTCCGTATCTTTCGGGCGCCATATCCCTTGAAGGTGGCGTCAATACCGTGCGGGCAGAAACCCGCCGCGGGTGTTCTTTCCGCTGTTCCTTCTGCAAGCATCGCGATACGCTTTCGGGCAAGGTGTACCGCATCGACAATTACGAGCGTCATCTTGACGAACTCAAGTTGTTCAAGGAACGCGGAGTGAAAAAGCTGAACGTTCTGGACCCGCTTTTCAACGATTACGAGGGGCACGGGGAACAGTATCTGAAGCTTATCCGCAAAGTCGGTTTCAGCGGAAAGGTCACTCTGCAGATTCGCCCGGAACTGCTGACGGAGCGCTTTATGGAAGAGGCTTCGTTGAATCCGAACGTGAGTTTTGAGATTGGCGTGCAGAGCCTTGATCCGGCGGTGTTAAAGACCATCCAGCGTGGTGGCTCCAAGACCGAAGGGCAACTTCGCGAGAAACTGGACCGTTGTAGGGAACTTGGCGTCGCGACGATGGTCACCCTGATTTACGGGCTTCCGTTGCAAACTTACGATTCCTTCGCTCGCGATATCGGGATTGTCAAGAGTTACGGTGTCGGGAAGGTGGGGGCATTTCCCCTGCAGGTTTACGAAGGAACGAAACTTGCCGATGACATTGGGCTGTATGGCCTCACCTTGAAAGAGGATGCGTTCGGCATCCCCGAAGTGGTCGACAATCCCACCCACGATTTCGAGAAGATGCAGAAGCTCGCGGAAACCATCTAGAAAGATATTTTCCTAACGACCAAGCAACCCTCTCCCCGGCCTAGCGCTCGGGGAGTTTTTCATTAGACGCCTTACCTCAGTGCCGCCTTCACATCTTCCACAATCTGCTTGGGCGTGAGGCGGTTCCTTTCCATGAGTTCGCCGTAAGGCACCTTGTCGTAGAATTCCTTCTTGAGGCCCTTTACGAGCACGCGCACGTCGCTGTTGCCGTAGAAGCGGGCAATCTTCTCGCCGAAGCCACCGTCAATCACGCCGTTTTCGAGCGTCACGACTACCTGGTGGTCGGCGCACAATCCCGTGAGCGTAGCTTCGTCGATGCCCGTGGCAAATCGCGGGTTGATGATGGTCGCGTCAATGCCAGACTTTGCAAGTTCCGCTGCGGCTTCTTCGGCGAGGGCGTAGTAGCTGCCGAGACCGATGAGCGCCACCTTGCTTCCGCGTTTGTCTACTTTGTATGTATTCAGTTTGGAGTAGTCGGTGTCAAACGCGACATTCCTGTGCGCGACCCCGTTCGGAATGCGGATGGCCATCGGGTGTTCGGTCTGGTCAATGGCGTAATCCATCATGGCGATTGCCTCTTCTACGCAGGTGGGGCAAAGATACACCAGATTCGGGATGTTGCTCATCATCGGGATATCGAAAATGCAGAGGTGCGTGGTGTCATTCATGCCGTCGGCACCGGACATGGTAATGAGCAGTGTAGCCGGGTTGTTGTTCGCGCACAGGTCCTGCGAAAGCTGGTCGTAGGTGCGCTGGATAAACGTGCTGTGCGTGCTGTACACGGGCTTTGCGCCGCCTTTGGCAAGTCCGGAGGCGAGTGCGACTGCGTGCTCTTCGGCGATGCCCACGTCAATGAATTGCTTGCCCGCCGCTTTACGCTGCTCGGCAAAGAACCCGATGCCCGCGGGCACCGCGGAATGAATCACGACCACCTTCGGGTCGGCCTTGATTTTCTTCATCAGGTAGTCGCCGAGGATTGCACCGTAAGATTCTCCGCTGCCCCAGTTCACAACACCGGTCGGAATATCAAACGGTGCGGCCCAATGGAAGCCTTCCTTGGAATTTTCGGCGAAGCTGTAGCCCTTGCCCTTGAGCGTGTGGATGTGCACTACCACGGGCTTTGTGGAATCCTTCACCTGCTTGAATGCGGCGATGAGCGATTCGATGTCGTTACCCTGCTCCACATACAGGTAGTCAAATCCGAGGCTTTTGAAATAGTTGTTTTCGCTCTTGCCCTGCGTGGCTCGGAGTTCCGCGAGACTCCCGTAAAGGCCGCCATGGTTTTCGGCGATGGACATTTCGTTATCGTTTACCACCACGATAAAGTTGGTGGCGTATTCGCCGGCGTTGTCGAGGCCTTCGAACGCTTCTCCACCCGAAAGCGAACCGTCACCGATGACGGCGATGACGTTGCCCTTTTCGCCCTTGATATCGCGGGCGGTTGCAAGCCCGAGCGCAAGGCTCACCGAGGTTGAAGTGTGGCCAATCATGAACTGGTCGTGTTCGCTTTCGCAGGGTTCGGTGTAGCCGGTAACGCTCCAGTATTTTTCCGGATTCAGGAACGCCTCGGCGCGGCCCGTCAAAATTTTGTGCGTGTAACTCTGGTGGCTAACATCATAGACAATTTTGTCTTTGGGCGATTCAAAAACGTAGTGCAGCGCAATTGTAGGTTCTACAAAACCCAGATTCGGCGCAAGATGGCCGCCGCACTTGGAAATCTTGTTCAAAAGAGCCGTGCGGATTTCGGTCGCGAGCGCCTTGAGGCTTTCCGTGTCCATCTTTTTCACATCAGCAGGGGATGCAATCTTTTCCATCAGCATAAAGAACCGTCCTTGAAACTTAGGCGTTCAGTACAAAATACAAAAAAAAATATTCACCAAAATAAAAGATCCCCGCCTTGGTTCGACGCAGCTCACCACAGGTCGCGGGGATGACAAATGTGGGTGGCGGGGATGACAAATGAGGTGCGGTGCTTATTGCCGTGGATCCTATCGGTCGCCTTGCGGTTCCCTCCAGAATGACAGTTCAAAGGCACGAAGTGCCGTGCTCACACCTCAGAGCGCAGCGACCCCAAAGCGCGAAGCGCGACCTCATTAGTACCTGTAGTGATCCGCCTTGTACGGGCCTTCCACGGGCACGCCGATGTAGTCGGCTTGGGCCTTGGTGAGGGTCGTCAGGTGGACGCCGAGCTTTTCGAGGTGCAGGCGTGCGACCTTCTCGTCGAGGATCTTCGGGAGCGTATAGACGACGCCGCTTTCGTACTTGATGCCGGCGACGGTCTGCTTGCCCTGGGCGTTGAGCCAGAGGTCGATCTGTGCGATGGTCTGGTTCGTGAAGCTTGCACTCATCACGAAGCTCGGGTGACCGGTAGCGCAGCCGAGGTTCAGCAGGCGGCCTTCGGCGAGCACGAGGATACTGTGGCCATCGGGGAAAATCCATTCGTCGTACTGCGGCTTGATTTCGTTCCTCTTGATGCCCGGAATCTTCTTGAGGCCGGCCATGTCGATTTCGTTGTCGAAGTGACCGATGTTACCGACGATGGCGCGGTGCTTCATCTTGCCCATCTGCGCGGCGCTGATGATGCCGGTGTTGCCGGTGGTGGTCACGAAGATGTCGGCGTAGCTAACCACTTCGTCGAGGGTCTTGACTTCGTAGCCTTCCATGGCGGCCTGGAGTGCGCAAATCGGGTCGATTTCGGTGATGATTACGCGGGCGCCCTGACCGCGCAGGCTCTGTGCGCAGCCCTTACCCACGTCGCCGTAGCCGCACACGACTGCGATCTTGCCGGCCATCATCACGTCGGTGGCACGGTTGATGCCGTCAATCAGGGAGTGGCGGCAGCCGTAGAGGTTGTCGAACTTGGACTTGGTCACGGAATCGTTCACGTTGATTGCCGGGAACTTGAGGCGGCCGGCCTGGGCCATCTGGTAAAGGCGATGCACGCCGGTGGTGGTTTCTTCAGAAACGCCGCGGAGAGTTTCGCGGGCGCGGGTCCACTGCTTCGGGTCCTTCTCGAAAATCTTACGGCACGTGGCGAGGAACACGCCCCATTCTTCGCTGTCGGTAGCGGGGTTGAATTCGGGCACCTTGCCGGCGTCTTCGAATTCGGCGCCGCAGGTCACGAGCATGGTAGCGTCACCACCGTCATCCACGATGAGGTCGGCGGTCTTGCCGTCCGGCCACACGAGGGCGCGGGCGGTGTTTTCCCAGTATTCTTCGAGCGTTTCGCCCTTCCAGGCGAACACGGGCACGCCCTGCGGGTTTTCTACGGTGCCCTTCTTGCCCACCACGACGGCGGCGGCAGCGTTGTCCTGCGTGCTGAAGATGTTGCAGCTCACCCAGCGCACGTCGGCACCGAGGTCCACGAGCGTTTCAATCAAAATAGCGGTCTGCACGGTCATGTGGAGGCTGCCCATGATGCGGGCGCCAGCGAGCGGCTTCTTGCCTTCGTATTCCTTGCGCAGCGCCATGAGGCCCGGCATTTCGGTTTCGGCGAGGTCGAGTTCCTTGCGGCCTTCCACAGCAAGGTTGATATCCTTAATTTTGTATTCCATGGTTTATTCCTTTTGGCGCGGGTTTTGCAACCATCTTATAGTGGTTGTCGGTCGCGCATCTTTATTTATGCATAAATATAGTTATATGCATACGAGCCGTCAAGCATATATGGATTTCGAGCTCCGAATTCCTCTTGCACCCAGCACCCCCTAATACCTACAACCCATTTCCTCAAGCGGATCCTCGCCTTCGCGAGGATGACGTTCCTCCCCCCTTTTTCCTATCTTTTTCCCCATGGACAGAGCCCGCCGTCGCAAATTTGGCCAGAACTTTCTGGATGTCCCTACCGCAAAGCTGATTGCAGGGGACCTGCCGGCAAATGAAGGCGACTGCGTGCTGGAAATCGGCCCTGGGCATGGCGCCCTCACAGAGCACCTGCTAGACCGTGCCGTGCAACTCACTGTCGTCGAAATCGACGAGCAGTGCGTCGAATTTTTGGAACAAAAATTCCAGGGCCGCGAAAACTTCCACATCCAGAACATAGACTTTCTGAAATTCGACCTGCAGGCCTTTCTGGACGCCCACGAAAAGCCCTGGGTCACGGGGAACCTCCCCTACAACGTTTCTACCGCCATCATCGCAGGACTCATGCCCAAGCTGCACCTGACCAAAGGATTCATGGGCATGGTCCAGCTGGAGGTAGCCGAGCGCATCTGCGCAGCCCCCTGCAGCAGCAACTACGGAAGCCTTTCCGTTTTGGTGTCCGCCTACGCCGACACACAAATCCTCCGGAAAATCGGGCCCGAGCATTTTACACCCCGCCCCAACGTGGATAGCGCCACCATGCTGCTCACCCCCAAGGCCAACGCCCTGCAGGCCCCCGACGGATTCTTCGACTTCGTACGAGCGGCCTTTACCCAAAAGCGCAAGACCCTTGCCAATTCTTTCGGCCGCGCCTACGACAAAAAGAAAATCCAAGAGGCCATCGAGCTTCTGGACTACCCCACCACGGTGCGCGCCGAAGAACTATCGCCTGCACAATTCATGGAATTCTACAAGGTTATTGTAGGATAGGCCTGTTTACGCCTGAGCCCACTTATTGGGTACCAGAATCAAACCTTATTTGTAAAATAAGGCTATATTGAAAGTGTCGCAGATAATGCTGCAGTGTAATTTCGGATATTTTGCAGGAACTCACCCGGAGTTTTTATGGAAAAAGTACTCAAGTTTGCAATTCTCGGTTGTGGTCATATCGCCACCAAGATGGCGGCTGCCGTCAAGACTCTCGAAAAGCGGGGCATGGGCGTAGAATGCTATGCGGTTGCTTCGCGCTCACTTGACAAGGCAAAAAAATTTGCCGAGGAATATGGTTTCGGGCGTGCCTACGGCAGTTACGAGGAACTGGCCCGAGACCCTGCGGTAGATCTGATCTATGTGGCCACGCCCCATTCCGAGCATTACAACAACATCTTGCTTTGCCTGGAACACAAAAAGAATCTGCTGGTAGAAAAGGCATTTACTGCCAACGCCTTGATGGCATCGGAAGTGGTGGCCCTTGCCGAAGAAAAAGGCGTGTTCATGAGCGAGGCCATGTGGACAAGGTTCTTGCCCGCCGTGCAGATGGTCAAGGATTGGATTCTGGCCGGGAAAATTGGCAAGGTGGAAAGCGTGGAAGCGGATTTTTCCATGCCCCTTTCGCATATCGAGCGCTTGCAAAAACCGGAGCTTGCAGGCGGCGCGTTGCTTGACTTGGGCATTTACAGTTTGACATTCGCGGATATTTTCTTGACTGACCCGGAAATTTGCATGGAGATCCCCGCCTCCGCGGGGATGACATCAGGTGGAGACTGTGCGGAAATGACATCGGGTGGGAACTGCATCGCGAATCACATCGTGCAGACGAAAACCAAGTGCGTCAAGTTCCACACGGGCGTGGATGCGACGGACTGGATTGATTTGGTATATGCGAATGGCCAAGTGGCGCATCTCAAGACCTCCATGGTAGCGCCTCTCAAAAACGAGGGCGTCATCTACGGAACCGCGGGCTTTATTCGGGTGCAGAACCTCAACGACATGGAAGAAATTCAGTTGTTCGATGTGGCCGGAAATCTGGTAGAGTCCGTAAGGCCGCCCCGCATCGAGAACTGCTACGAATACGAGGTGCTGGGCTGCAAGGCGGCCCTCGAGAAAGGCCTCAAGGAATGCCCCGAAATGCCCCACAGCAAGACCATGCAGATGATGACGCAGATGGACAACCTCCGCGCCGCATGGGGAGTGAGCTACCCCTTCGAACTCAGCCCGGGCGAAGTCTGGGACCGCAGCGGAGACAAGTCCTTCCTGGAAATTTTCGACATCGAAACCGGCGAATCAAAACTTCTCAAGAAATTCGACAAGGTCATCGAAGCGCCCAACTGGAGCCCCGACGGAAAATTCCTCACCTACAACAGCGAAGGCCGCATCTATAAAATCGAAATCGAAAGCGGAGCCATTACCGAAGTTCCGAGCTACTTTGTGGACAACTGCAACAACGACCACGTGCTCTCTCCCGATGGTTTAGGACTTTTCGTGAGCCACCACACCAAAGAAGACGGCCTTTCCCGCATCTACAAGATTTTCTTTGACGGACGCATGCCGGAACTGGTGACGCCCCTTGCTCCCAGCTACCTCCACGGTGTTACCGCCGACGGCAAGATGCTCGCCTACTGCGCCGAACGGGATGGAGAATACGACATTTACACCATTCCCACTACCGGCGGGAACGAGACGCAGCTCACGACGGCCTTCGGCCTGAATGACGGACCGGAATACGACTGCGACGGAGAATACATCTGGTTCAATTCTGTTCGCAGCGGTCGCATGCAGGCGTGGCGCATGAAGTCCGACGGCTCCGAACAGACGCAGATGACACAAGACGCCCATTGGAACACCTGGTTCCCGCACATTTCGCCCGACCGCACGAAAGTCGTGATGCTGGCCTACCACGAACGGGACGTGCGGCCCGGCGAACACGTGCCCAACAAGAACGTAGAAATCCGTCTGATGACGGGCAGCGATAAGACCGGCTGGAGTGAGCCCCGCACGATTCTAAAGCTGTTCGGCGGCCAGGGAACCATCAACGTGAACTCGTGGGCCCCCGATAGCAAAAAATTTGCCTACGTGCGCTACGAAAAGAAATAACAGGGGCCGCAGTCATCCCCAGCGCACCCCTTTGTCATACACGGTGCACCCTTTTGTCATCCCCGCGCAGGCGGGGATCCACTATCATCTTATCAATGCTTTACCTGCCAATAATTACTGGCAGGTAAAGCCCTGCAGTTCGAGGCCCGCACGCATCTCGCCGTATGTAGAGGTGCGCTTCATGTCCATGGCCTTCATAAAACGGCAATCGTTGTCAATATGGATGCGGAACCCAGTCATAGTAGGCTCCACCTCGCCCTTTCCGCTGGCGCGCACGTGATCCATCAGTTGCTCGCGCTTGTCGCTCAGCTCCGGCGGCACGAACACGTCCGTCACGATGTCCACGTTCTCGATTTCGTAGTCGCCGAACACGAAAGAGATGGTCACCAGGTTCTTGAGCCCGTTGAACTGGCCCGGAGTCTTGCAAACCATATTGCGCTTCGCATTCTTGATTTTCTTCGGTTTGGCGGCGGGCTTCTTGGAAGGCGTGTACTGCAGGGCAGAGAGCAGTTCCTCTTCCTTGACGGCACCCACCAGCTGGTTTACAATCTTGCCGTCGCGCACCATGAAAAACGTCGGGAACGCGCGAATCGGGAGCGTAGCCTTAATCTTGTCGATACCCGGCTCGTCGATACCCACCGTCGCAATCTTGATGTCGGGATAGTTCTTCGCGATACCGATGAGCGTCGGAATCATGATGAGGCACGGCGGGCAGCTCGTAGAAGTGATATCCAGGATGACCGGCTTCTTGGAATGCAGAACCTCGCTCTCGAAGTTAGCGTCGTTCACCTTGACAATCTTGATGTCCTCGGCCGCGAACGCCGCCACGGCCATAATGCAAAGCAAAAAAGCGAAATGTCTTTTCATGATGTTACCTTCTACACCGAAAAGATACAACTTTTTGCAGCGCATGGCCGCTATAGGATTTTCTGATAACCAATTTACTCAGCAACTTGTTGAGCAATTGAAAAATTTTCATTAACCTTTACATTAACCCTATTGTTAACCTTATTGTTAACCCGCGTCAACTACTTCGCGTAGCCCACGGGATTGTTCAGCAAGGGCACCTGCGAGTCCGAAAGCTTGAGAAGCTTCTTGATGGCGGGAACGTCCATCGTCATGCGCGGGCGGGTCACCAGGCCCATGCCGGCACAGAACAAATTAATATTCTCGCTCACGATGCCCGCATCGGTCCCCATCGTCACCTTCGCGCGGGCGTCGCTGCTGCCGAACTTGGTCTCGTCTGCAACGATGAGGATGCTGACCGGGGCCGCCTTCGCCCAATCTTGACGGTCGGCAACGAGCGCCCTGTGGTCACCCTTCGCCACCTGCTTCAGGGCGTTCTCCTTGTTCAGGTATTCCGAGACGCCCTTGCTCGTGAACACGAACACACGAATTTCCTGGAAGTTGCGGGCAGTCGGTGACGTGAGCTTGCCATCGGCAGGGCGGTTCACGCCGATAGCCGCAAAAAGCAAATTCGAAAGATCCTGGTCAGAGAGCATCTTGTCGCTGAACTCCGTGCCAGAAGCCCTGCTCCAGAGCGCCTCCATGACAGGCTTGCCGCCGGTCTTTGCCGGAGCGGGGAGCTTTTGGAGCTGCGCCATGGCAAGCGTACTGCAGATGAGCGTTGCCATAAGCGTGAGTGCAAAACGTTTTTTCATGGGAGACTCCTTGAGGTGGGTGGTAGAAAGAAAAATAGAATAAATTTCACAAGGCAAGCCATCCCTAACGCAAAAAGTGTATATTAGAATCTAGCTGTCAAGGAGACACGCAATGACTCAAAAACTCTGGAAAACGTGCAAAAAATGCGGCTGCGACAAGCCCGAAGACACCGAGAAACTTTGCGAGCAGTGCAAGGCAAAACGGCGGCAATTCTGGAGTGACCTCAAGAAAGTCGGCGGCGTAGCCGCTGGCGCATTGCTGGTGGTTATCGCCGGCGGAAAAATGAGGAAGAGATAAGTTATTTCATCGGCAAAGGTACTGCTATTTTATAGAAATCCTCAAATCCAGGGATTTTCTTATAATGCGATGCTTCGCTCAATATCTTTTCTTTCGGGAAATCACCAATCATTTCCGTTATTTTCTCTTCGTCTTTTTCAGCACTATCATCACCCTTTTCCCATTTAAATCGCGTACTCGAATCAGGATAAATAATCAAGCATTTCGGGAAATAATTTCCTTTCGCACACTCATCCTCCGGCTTCCAGCCTAGAGCTTTCAATATCTTTTCATCTCGTGCATATCCACTGATTTCACGAATGTCATCAAGAATACCTCTATTACCTTCGTTATACTGCGGCTTATATTTAGCATCAATGATTAATCTTTCGTTTTCGGATTTCTTGATATAATCGACCTGTGTCTTGTGCGATCCCTTCACCTGGAATTGAATTTGGTTGCCATACGCCTTGCGGAGTAGACTCAGCACATACATTTCATAAAGGCGAGGCATGTCTATACAGAATGGTCGTACACTCTGCGCAGTTTCCGAAGCGTTGTCAATGGAATAATCGAAATGCCGAAGAATCAGTTTCGCAACCTTGATAGCGGATTCATAATGGCGGAATATCTTGCCGGCATTGACCTTTGCAACTTGAGCAATCGTCACGTCTTCAGAAACATTCTCGAAAGCGGAACCAATCATTGACAACTGTGGAGTCAATTCTTGTAGATGACTTTTGAAACTCGGCAATTGATTTATGAAACGAACAGAGAAAGACAATGCCTTTTTGAGGATCCTGTTCTCCGGAATATCCTCCGTGAATTCCTGGAACCGGCAAAAAACACGATCCTCCCTTTTTGCGAAAACATTTTTCGTCAAATGCCTTTGCAACAGGATTCGCCCACGGATTTTGGACTGCAAGTTTTCTTCCCGAACGACATAGCCCTTCTTGAGTCCCCTTGAAACAAGATGCCTGAGCAGGGAGATGTAATGCAGAATAAGAAGCGGCGTGATTACATTATCCAAAGCATTCGTCTTAATTGCAGGCTTTTCAAAATCAATGTAATAGTAATTGGAAAAATATGCAGCCTCATTTTCGGAATTCAACTCCAGCGCCGTCATGAATAACTTGATATAATCAACTTCCACTTTGGGCTTTACGATAAAAGCACACTTGTCTTTTATGAACCAAGAGGCACCAATATAATAATGGGCTTTTAGGTTTTCTCCGTCTTTGACAATACCGAGGTATTTGACATCTTTAATAGATTTGATATTTGGAATACTTGACGGAATATTGGAAAAGCCACCCGATGACATCATCGCATCGAATTCAGCCTTTTCCGCACATTCGCAAAGGCCATCATGCTCTGTAAATGGAAATACTGACATTATGAATTAGGCGAATCAGATTCTTTCTTTTGCCATGCTTCTACAAATTTGGCATAGTCCTTCTTTACATCCGCAATTTCATTACCAGAATCATTCTTCAATGGGGACTTACTGATAATCCCGTCCTTATAATACTCCATCAGAAGCGGAAGAATTTCATATTGCCACTTCATTTTCAGCGAATCTTCGTTAGCAGTCATAAAGTAGCTATGGCCAACCATCAAATCTTCGATGTCCATATCGTACTTGGATTTATTTAGGAAGTTTTTCACGGCATTGAACAGATTACGTGCATCACCTTCAGGGACCTTACTTTCATCCGCTTCCAGAGTCACAAAAGCAAATCTACGGCGCACAGCATAGTCAATAGAACCAACGCTACGATCAGTTGTATTCATAGTGCCGATGATGTAGAGATTAGATGGAACAGAGAAGGATTCCTTTGAATACGGCAGAGTGACCGTAAGAGGATGGTCACCACTAACACGCTTATCAGCCTCCAACAAAGAAATCAATTCACCAAAAATCTTGGAAACGTTTCCACGGTTTATTTCGTCGATGATAAGGACATAGTTCTTTAATTCAACCTTTTCCGTTTTCGTCGAAGTCTCACTACCATTAGCCTCCTCAAATGCCCTCATCTTTTTGAACAGTTCATAATAGTAAATGGCGTTCCCATGATACAACGATTTACTTTCGTATTTGGGCTTTATATCTTCATATGATTTAATTTCGCCATTTTTAAATTTTTGATAATCCCGTTGTACCATATCTAGCGAAAGTGATTGATACGGACTATCGGCAGTTCTTGATATGGAAATTGATTTTGCAGAGCCATCACTTTTACGAAATACCTCTCTAATCTTCAAAATACTTTGAGGCATTAATTCTATGCTATCGTTTTTTAATAAATCTTCTTCTAACTTTGAACAGAATTTTTCAAAAAGGATTTTTGTATCCGTTTCTGATTTCAATTCCTTGTCGGATTTTCGGCTATCCTCATAATTTGTCAAAGCCAAATCTTTAATCTTTTTAAAGATTCCGTCCTCAATATCATAAATTACGCCATCACCTTTTCTCTGAGGCTTAATACCTTCAACGAAATCTTCGTAATCCAACGATTGATGGAATGTCGTAAATGCAATTTGGCCTTCCTTTTGTAGTTCTTCATAGCGAGCCATAACAAGGGCATGATCCTCAAACGCACTGAAATTAGGATCAGCCATAGACAAGGCTAAAGCAGCCGTCGCATACGTCTTTCCTGTACCCGGGGCTCCTTGAAGAATAATGTTCTTTTTCTGTTCAAGTAAGCGTTTGTTGTCCTCTCGCATTTTATCAGCCTCCGTCTTATTCCTCTCAAAATGTTCATCAAGTTCTTTTATTTTACCTTTTGCCCATTCAGAATCAACGCTGAAAATTGAATGCCTCGAAAATCCCGCTGCATTTTGCACACCATAATTGCTCACGGGATTTTTTGGGCAAAAAGATATCCACCTTTCAACATCTATAAATTGGCTCCAATCAGAACTACAGCCCTTGTAATTCTGTTCGTAATACGCATTACAATCATCAAACGAGATAATACCATCTTTATCAAGATATATATGCGCATGTTTTTTTATAATTCCCTGCAGCGAGGCCTTCGCTATAACATTCTTAGGACTTTCCTTAACAACGCCATACGCATACAAACCGCCACCATTGTCCAAAATAAGAATATCGCCCTTTTGAACCTGTTTTGCATTACTTAAGTTAGTTGTAACGGCATTTGCATAATCTTCATGATCATATCTTTGCTGCATTCGCCAATGATTATGAATGACTGATTCCGCAAATATTTCTGGAGCTTTAGTTATTTTTGCTATAAAGTATTGCCGTTCCTTTGTATCGCTCTTATCTTCTAAATATTTACCAAGAATACCTTGCTTAACTTTTTCGATTTCTTCTTCATTTAAAAAATTGTTATCAACAAGTTCTTTAAGGAAGAAACGTAGACATCCGTCTTTTCTCACTTCGCTCTGCTTGAAATAATACGATACATATATTCCGTTAGAGCGCCCTTTTCGATTTGATGAATATTCGTATTCAACAAAGATTTGTTTTTCTTTTATTCGACTTGAATCATAATAGCCTTCGTCATAGTACTTTGAAAAAGCGTCGTCTTCTATTATGACTTTATGCAGTTCTTCATCGCTATCGCAATTAAAATAGTCTTTTCCATTTCTATACAAAGCGAAAGCATATACTATATCATCAGGACTAATCGGACTGGAATCTTCCCAACCTGTTTGACAATATAAGTCAATGCTACTCCGATGGTCTTTAGAGTCAGAGTCCTCAAATTTACAGAGGTTTACCCAACACGACTCATTGTTTTTAGTGGGGACCCCTATATTACCGTCCTCTATATCTTTTTGAAAAAGCTCTTTATAAAACGAGCTTAAACCATTTTTTAAATCATCCAGACTAATCATATTAGTTTCCACCTTTTTCCATAAAAATACATAAACACCGCCTTATTAGGATGGCTTTTTTCGTGCAAAATTCCACAAAAATCGGCAAAATCCGCTTTAAAAGTGATTTTTTCACTTTTATATTTGCTTTTCATTTGCAATTTTGTTAAATTAGACAATATAAAAGAGAAAATTTCACAACAAATCACGGACGGAAAGTATGCTGATACGTTTTAATGTCAAGAATTTCCTCTCTTTCGATTCGGAAGATCGTGCAACTCACGATACTTCTAGCCAGGAATTTTCGATGATTCCCGGGAAAGTCCGTAGCAAAGAAGACCACATTCTCAAGACCGATAAACAGAACTTGCTCAAGTTTGCCGCAATTTACGGTGCAAATGCCGCAGGAAAGTCCAACCTAATCAAAGCAATAGCCTTTTTCAGGAATTGCACCTTGAATGGCGCCGTCTTGCCGCAAGATGCCAATCTTTACTGCAAGACCGATCCGAACAACAAAGACAAAACCAGTTATTTTGAAGCAGAATTCATCGTCAATGATGAAGTGTTTGCGTATGGTTTCGAAATTATTTTAAGTACCGGATTATTTGTTTCCGAATGGCTCTGCAAGCTCACCCCCTCTAAAGAAGAATATCTTTTCAAGAAAGAGGACTCCCAGCATGGCTACGAATTCGGCGGGCCGCTCGCAAAAAACGAGATGCTCAAAGTTCTTGTTTCCAGTTTCTATGGAAGCAACGGACTCTTCTTGAATTTTATCAACCGCACCATGGCCGGTTTTTACAAGACCAACCCGCAAGCGGAAGTTTTACGAACTGCATTCAACTGGATAGCGAACAACCTGGATATCAACTACCCGGCCAACCCACTTTCGACCTCTTCATTCCTTGCAAACGAAGAGGCTCTTTGTCAAGCTTCGAAACTGCTGAAGGCATTCGGTACCGGAATCGAAGATGTCAAGTCCGTTCAAGTTCCCTTGGAAAAAGTCGCCCCGTTCTTTCCGCCACTCTGGCTTCAAAACGTAGCCAAGCAAATGGAAATGAGCAATACCCCCAAGAACGATATTTTCATCAGGGATCGAAACGAAATTTTCGTAGTGAAAATGGAACGCGGGAAAAAAGACAAGGCGTATTCCATCCAGTTCAAGCATAACTTCCAGAATGCAACCTTGTTCAAGATGGCCGAAGAATCCGACGGCACCGCGCGTCTTTTCGACCTTCTCGAAATATTGCTTTCAAAATCCAACAAAACCTATGTTATCGATGAACTGGACCGTTGCCTGCATCCATGCCTTTCGTATCAGTTCGTGAAGGCATTCTTTGAATATTCCAAGAACCGCAACGTCCAATTGATTGTGACCACCCACGAATCACGCCTGATGGACTTCGATTTGTTGCGTCGTGACGAAATCTGGTTTGTTGACAAGGACCAGAGCGGAGCAAGCAACATCTACTCGCTGGAAGAATACAACGAACGCTTCGACAAGAAAATAGACAAGGCGTATCTCGAAGGCCGTTATGGCGGCGTGCCGCTGTTTACCTCGATTTTCCCGATTGAGGAGGCTTGATGAGAGAGTCCAGAACCTTCGGAAAAAGAAAAAGGGAAGAACTTCCTCAGCGGGAAGTCAACATCAAGTATATCCTTTTGACAGAAGGGACAGAGACGGAGCCTCAATATTTTGAAGCCGTAGAAGAAAACAAGAAGCAACTGGGAATTCCTCCCATTATCAAGATTCTCCCCCTGATGCGGAGTTATGGGGAAAATGGGTGGAGCAATCCGAAAAAGATTCTTGACAGGCTACTGTTGAACCTTGAGGAATCAACATCAAACAAAATCTCGTACAGCACATTGCTAAACGCTATGATCGACTGCCTGTATTATAGCGAATACCTGAGCAAGCACAAGGAACTGATTCCCGAAATCAGCAACCTGCTAGATAGGATTTATCGCAATGTCCTAAAAGTTACTCCAGATGATTTCGTCGAAGACAAAGAAGCGACCGTAACGAAGGTGACGGAATTTCTCGCCAAGGAAAAGCCGCGAATTTGCGAACTCATCATCAAGAATATCGGTGATGCCCTAAACGAGCAGTCCATCCCGTACGCTCCAGACATAGACAAAATTTGCCTAGTCGTTGATCGCGACCCCATGAGCTTTACCAGTTCTCAATTCGATTATGTAAAGAACACCTGCGCGACAAACAATGTTCAATTCTACATCAGCAATCCCGGATTTGAACTTTGGCTCTTGATGCACAGCGGTAATTTCGCTTCGATGAAGGATGACCTGGCTGCAAAATTTTCAACTATGACCCCGCCGGAATTCCTGGACCACATCGAAAGTCTTTTGAAACAGGAATTCGATGGATACAACAAGTCTAAACTGAAAACGCAACCGTTTATGCTGGCTATCGACACGGCTATTGCAAACGAAAAAATGTTCACGGAGAGCGTTGACGCGTTAAAGAATGATATGGGGTCAAATGTCGGGCTGTTAATTCAGGAAATGAGAAGGTAAAACATACAATGATTCTTGATAACGACCCACTCGGCATACGCAGCATTGATATTAAATACGAAGGTTCGACTAGAGCGACCCAGTATTGCATTGACGATTTTATGAAGCGTCTTTATGGCAGTCGCAAAATTACGGACATGACCATTTTGACTTGCGAAAAATATCACGCCCTAATGCTATGCTTTGAAAACCGGGACCTCGTTGTCTTTATCAAAAGCGGACTGACTTCGGGTTATTCTGGCGAAGGCCCCAAGGGAACATCCCTTATCATTCGCCTTGCCGAAGAAACCGGAATTACCATTAAGGAAATGAAGGCGGCACCTTCGCTATTCAAGAGAATCAATTCCTCTCGTGCCACAGTAAAAGATGTGGAATTCATCAAAAAGAACGGCACGGAAAATTTTGATTACGACCGCCTTTGCCTAAAGAATGTCGATAAAGAATATGTCAAACGAGCGAAAGATTCCTTCAAGAAAAACAAGGATATCATTTTCGTTAGAAAAGAAGACGAAAAGACGAAGGATGCTGTTGAGATTGACAGGGCTAAGGCACTAAAGATGCTGCAAGAAGTTCACGATGCAGTTGTTAAGTCAAAGAAAACAAGTCTTTTAACAAAAATGGTGATGGGAGCAAAAATAATATCAATAATAAAAGATCTCTATGATTTAACAGATTATATTCAACAATAATTTTTTGGGGGCATATCATGAAAATTCTAAATCTCTGTACTTTAGCCGGCTTCCCTTCTTTTTTCTTTGAAGAGATGGAGAAACATACAGAATTGTTGTTGAACACAGAATTTGAAGATGAATTGGTTGAAAATCCAGTCTTTCAAGATTTGATTGATAGAATAACAGATTTCTCCAAAGATTGTAAAATCATTGGCTACCACTACACTAGAGCCGATAAGGATGACATTCTAAAAGGCGGTCTGAAATCAAGAACAGGTCAAGAAATCAGGGAAACGTTTCTATCCCGTTATGGAAAATTGTTTACATCTGAAGAACTAGATACAATCAAAAATGCGTGGCAAGCCTACTTTAACAAGAATATGATTTCTTGTCGAGATTATCGGATATTTTTTAACCTAACCACTACAGCCCTTTTTGACAGTGGCGCAGAATCGTTGTTGCAATATTATGGTGGAGAACAAGTTTATATGCCTTTAAAAAGTTTCCCATCTATTGCAAAGAAAATCCAAAATATAGGTTCTCCGCTTCTAATCAAGGCAACATTAAATCCTTGCCAATTAAAACTTTTTGATTATGAAGACATAGCTAAAATTGCGATATCGTCATACCACCGTTTATTGCGTCCTGATGCATCGCAATGTGACCGTGATGTCTACCAAAATGAACTTGTTTTAGCGGAGCAAATAAAGATAATTGATTTGAGTAATCAGTCCATTGCCCAATCTGATATTGAATCAACCTATTTGTTAGAGAGACCTTAATAGCAACCGCAAACACGTTCAAGTATTTTCATCATCTCCGCTCCATGCTTAGCACACGCCTCATTTTTCCATTTGAGCGAAGCATTATTCGCATCTTCTGTCAACTTTGCCATTTCACGTAATTTCAAGCTACCTTTAGCAACATCCTCTTTGAATGTTTTCTTTTTTGCTTCTGGATCCAAGTTAGAAAATGATGAGTTAATATTACTTGGAACAAGACAAAGATTACCAAATTGGTCAACACCATCTTCATGTTTCCATTTTGGGAAAGTTCCCTTTGATGGATTTTGAGGATACCAGTGCTCGATTGAATTCCGAAACTCAAAATTAAACTTTTCATATTTCTTTGGAGCAGCCTTCCACAATAAATAATCCAAATAATTGAATACAATATGCGGAGTCGCCAAACCCAAATGAGCTCTTTGATCTTCTGATAAATTCAAAAAATCCTTCTTTACAGCATTCCTAATCAATAATTCTATTTCATTTTCATAATCCTCGATTCTTTCGTAAATATTAGCATAATCGTTATCAACAAGCCATGTCAACAAATCTGTAATCCAGTGCATATTTTTAGGAGAGGTATATGAAACGCGTAAAGACGCTTGCAGCATTAAGCATCGTTTATTTCGCAAGTCAACCTGATTTGAATTTCGTTTATAATAACCCCTCATCACAGTATTTGCGTAATAAGGTTTTTTGTTTTTCTTTTTTCCAGAAACACGCAATTCTTTTAAGCTCCACGCCCCAAGAGAATCATCATCGATATACTCTCTTTTTATGATATATTTGTCAAAAACAAATCTACAACGCAACAAACAAACAACAAAAGAAAAGGCGAAATCGGCTTTGTTCGAAGAAATTTTTTCTTCATTTAAAAATCCATTTTTTTCAACGATTTCAAAATTTTCAATTAACTTTTTTTCGTCAATCAATTTGGATATTTTATTTTCATCACAATTCAAATACGTTCGGACATATACTTTCAAAACATGTAATAAGAAATGTTTAAATTCAATTATACTTTCAAACCGAATTTCTTGATCATTCTCTAAGTGGCCATCAACATTTTCTACTTTAAAATCATCTTTTATGATTTTTTTCATAGATAAGCCAACGGAATCGCCATCAAAACTAACAATAGATGATAAATAACCGCCTTTTTTATATGAAGATTCCGGCATTTTTCCCCACCAACCATCAAATAATTTCTCGCGTTCTTTGGGAACAAAATGCATTTGGATATAGCCCGTCATATCGCTACAAGCATCCCATATTTTTGCAAATATCTCTCGCCGTTTTTCATCTTCAGACAGATAACCCATCAAACGAGCTTTCAAGACGTCAGTCTGTTCTAATTGTTCCCCTCTTGTATTCATTATTTCAAAATAATGATTTAGATCCGTATGATCAGGAACCTTAATCCTATATATTATAACATGTTTTAACTTTTCTTTGAAAATAGAACGTTCTTCATCTTTTGGTAAATACTTCTTTATTAATTTCAAGCCGCTTAGTATTTCATTTTGATACGAATTATCATTGTCAAATTTTGTAGAATCGTTTATTATCAATTTAATTTCTTGCAAGGTCTTCGTTGATTTTTCACGACACGCAAAATAAAGCGTCTTTTTCGTATTTATTTCAAGAACATTCAAGAGCAAATAAAGTGTTGTCAAACGTTGTTGACCATCAATCACCTCATAATAGCCATTATTTTTTGCAATAATTAACGAACCCAAACAATACCTGAAATTTTCATTTTCAAGACTTACATCATTTATATCTTCAATTAAATCTCGAATTTGATCATCCTCCCATGCATACGGACGTTGATATAAAGGTATCACATAAGGAGCATCAACATCAAATAAGTTGTCGTAATCCGAATAAATATTTATGGAGTCTATTTTATTTTCGTTAGCCATGTCCCACCCTATTTAGCACAAATTTTTTTTATACATTGATACAATTTGTTCCAATTTTCATTTTCAGCAGAATCATTAGATCGTATAACATTGATTTTTGTTTTTAAAAAATCTCTATCCAGTCGTGCATTCACAATCTCAGGAAACAAAGCTAAATGATTTGAATAACGATAATTTTCTTCGCCCCCTATTGCATATTTGTTCACAGAATCATAGCCTAAATGATCCATATCAACCCTTAGCATGAAAGCCCACGCAAATATTTTTCGAATAGCAAATTCATTATAATTTCCAAATTTATCATAATAGCACAATATCGCACAATAAAAAAGATTACAAGCATACTTAAATCCAGTTGATTTTTTGTCAATCCCCTGAGTCTCATTTTTTTCATTCAGCAATTCTGCAATTATCGGAAAATTTTCAGTGTTCAGAATATTTTCTTTTATGCAAGCCAACATATCCAAGTAATACTTAACCCATTCAAAGAATCTCTCTCCTGATACAAATTGTTCAGTCAATTGAAAATGAGGCATTGCACTTCGAACATATTTTGCGTACAAATACGAAGATTCTTCACCTACACCTTTAAATACATCAATACTTTTTGATGTAAAATTCGTCGTTTTTCGTTGTCGGCACCAATTATAAATGGGGAACAAAAACTTATTAAATAAATTTTTTATATCCTTAGGAGAAATATCTTCCCATTTCGCCACAACACTTTTCATCTTCATTAAAACATCTGAATCATTCTCAAGAGAATGTTTCATTTCCCGCAAATGGAAAGCCTTCAACAAATCATGTGGATCTAATGATTTCCCTCTATAATTTTGAGAATCAAAAACCTGAAACGCTTCCGAAAGTCTTTCAACATCTATAACAACCATTTCTAACAAGGAGTCCATGGCTTTGAAAAAAATTTTCTTTTCATTCTCGTTTTTTCCTGCAAACCATTCCTTTATGTAAAGGTAATTTTCATGTATATTATTTTGAGTAACTTTATTTTCAAATTTTATTTTTGTTAACGCATTCGAAAACTCATTATCTAAATAAAGATTTAGCAATGTTAATGTGATTAACCGTTGCTGACCATCAACGATATCGTTTCTATTTAAAATAACTGTGCCGATTCTATATTTGAAACCTACAAATTTTTCAGATTCTTTAACGGCATCCTGTATATCGCACAAGAGATTATCAACATTTTGTACTGACCACTTATAAGGGCGTTGATATTTAGGAATACAAAGATCTCTTAATAACAGTTCTCGAACACTTACAATATCGGCCATACTAAATCACCTTTTATTTCCTTTTTCCTCTTTTAGCAATTTCAGGCACGCCATCATGTGGACTCACCATAACAAAAGAAGAACATTTGTGCCCAAGAATTTCTTGCATACACGCGGATATAGTTTTTCCAGTCCTTTTTGACATTTGTATAGCTTGATAAACATCTTCGCCAGAAAAAGTTTCCCCTGGAGGAGCAGAAATTATTGACTGCACCCTAACAGCCGCTTTTTCTTCGCATTCATTTGCGGTCTTGCTATTATTCAAAAACAATTCTGGCTGATTATCTGCGAAATCCATGACACTTTGCATACCCATTCCCGCATTTCCAAAAGTATGCTGGATAGCGTTGTCCTTAACCAAAGACATTGTAATCAGGTCATTGTCTTTAAATTTTATATGAAAATCATTGAATTTAATAAAAACAAACCCATTCTCTTTCATCTGAAAATGCCAATGAGGCTCATTCCCAAATTCGCTTCCCTCATGACCATCAAAATCGCTTTGCGAACAATCAAAAGTCCATTCTATATTTTTCCATACAATTGTCTCATTGAATACCTTATTATCAGCACATTCATCCTTCAAATCATTGATATTTCTTGCCGCAACATCCTCGTTTGCAACCCATCTTAAATACGAAGCGATTTGAAGATATTCCAAATAGTCAAATACTTTTTTGTAAAGTTCTTTTTTAAACTTTTTTCGCCTTAAAAGAATGTGCATGCATGGTTTTGACTCATCAACATCATCAAAAGGTTTATCGCACAAATAACATACACCGGATTTGTACGCCTTATGGAATTCCTGATACTCTGCATTAACGCTTTCCATTAACCGTTCATTACTAGCAAAAATTTCCTTTAACGATAGACCATGAAGACGATTCTCTATTTGTGATACTCTATTTTTTATTTCGTCATTCATTTATTTCACTCCTTTATTCTACCACAACTTGGCCGTTCATTAGGAGCGGGAGGAGTTTGTCGCGAAGTGCGGTGAGTTTTTGATTTTCTTTTTGATTTCGTTCAATATTACCGAACAAGGATGAAAGTTTTTTCACTAACGGTTCAATTGTTTTTATATCCTCTGGAAGGCAAATTGACAAATTCAACAAATCCGAAGGATTGAATGATGGATACGACGAAGCATTAGAATCGGCAATAGCACTCAATTTGATCAGGTTCTTTTCTTGTATCAAAAAAAGATAAAACATATCATTGTATTCAGAGCCATATTTACATGATAATATTGCAAAACCCGTCGATGCAATCATATTCTGTGCCGGATTTTTGATTATGCCATAATGCTTCTGCTGAGGACGAACAGTTGAATACAGGATATCATTTGCATAAACGATTCTTTTGGCTCGGCTCGGACTTTCAGCTTGAGATCCGTATTTTTGCAAAGATTCTAGAGTATTTTCTGTCAAACTACTAGTGTCTAAATACTGAATAAAATCATAGGAAGATTTGGCTGTTAATGAATATTTATTACAATCAAGGTATTCATCTAACGTTTTCACTTCCCAGCCCACTGGTATTTCCCTTTTGAGGGTGGGGTTGTAGGTCATGGGGCCGCCGGTGGTTTTGTAGGGGCGACCGTTTTTGTCGGGGAAGTCGTATTGGACGAACCAGTAGTCGTATAGGCGTTTTGCCATTGCTTCGAGTTTCTGGTTCATCTTTTTGTTCAGGGCGATTTTTCTATCAATAAAAGAAAAAAGATTCCCGATTTTTTCTTGTTCTTTAATTGTCGGCAGTAAAATTGGAATTGAATTTACGGTATCGTTAGAAAGCGTGTATCGTTGACCGCTTCCACTTGCATTATTTTCAAAATACTTTTGGATATAGGACGAATGCATGAAGGCATTCAAATATTTACCATTTAATTTTCGTTCATCTGGTGTAATTAAAGCATTATGATATCCAAGAACAACATCATCAAAATCATCTGCTATATAAGTCGGAATACCAATATCATCACGAGTTTCGCTATCTTTCGTAAACGCCACTTGACCTTTCTTTATGGAAAGAGCTTCTATTTCCTTATCACTCGCAGTGGCTTCCATAAACGAATCTCGCATATCTTGTGTAATCGCCCAATTATGGTAAACGTCAACAAAATTGCAAAGTCGAACACTTTTCTGTCCAGGTTTACTCTTTTTGTCAACACCGCTAATTTCTACTCGGGCGACATCACTCAATTTTACTTTTGTCAATTCCATAATAAATTCTTTCCTAGATCCTTCGACTCCGTTGCACTCCGCTCAGGATGACACCCCGAGTTACCTTCTGCCTGCCTTTTTCTTCAGATAGTTTACTCTTGCAAGATCCATTCTCGTAAAGCCCGGAGCACCAAAAGGAATTATTCCAATAGCATCTAACTCTGCTTGAGCTTCTTTCCGTTCCATTTCAGCCATTTCTTTTTTAGCCAATTCTTCTTTTTCCGCTTCGTATTTCCGTTGCTTTTTTAAAATGACAAAAGGAACTATAATTGCACCGATTGCAGCAATCGCCGCAATCAAAGAAATCAAGCCAGAATAGTTATTCAGAATTTCCATCTACATTTCCATGAACGCCGTTAGGCGTGAACAAATCCGTGTGGCATTATCGGGGCGTTGCGGGGTATCCCCGCAGTGGGGGTAGCGGAAGCCCGGCCCTTCGGCAGGCTCAGGGACCTTTGACGGGGCTGGAGCGAGGGGGAGACTTCCCCCTTTGTATATCCTTTCAATTTCATTCCCATCTTTACTAAACCTTTCCTAGATCCTTCAACTCCGTTACACTCCGCTCAGGATGACATCATCGTTAAGGAGATTCCCGGTCAAGCCGGGAATGACAATGATGCTAGTTGTTTCTGTATTTCCTTCTCGAGTTTGTGGCTTTCGGCGAACATGGCGGCGAGTTCTTCGGTGTCGGCTTTCATCTGGGCGTTGAATTCGTCGGCGGTGATATCTACGTAGTCTATCTTGATGTCGAAATACTGGCCGGCGCTCAGGCTGTAGCCTTTTTCCTTGACTTCGCTGTAGGTCACGACCACGCTGAAGTCTTCGACGGTTTTGGCCTTGCGGAAGGTGGTCACGATTTTCTCGATTTCGTCGTCTTCGAGGCGGACTTTCTTGAGGCCGTTCGCGTCCTTGTATTCCTTGCCGAGTTTGCTTGCGTCAACGAGGGTGACCTTGTCGTTGTCAGTCTTTTTGCGGGTCTTGTCGAAGAAGAGCACGCTCACGTTGGTGCCGGTGTTCGCGAATACGTTGCTCGGCATGCTCACCACGCCATACACAATATGCTCATCAACGATGTGTTCCAAAATTTTATGTTCGATTCCCGATTTAGCGGTTATGAACCCGGTAGGAATCACGATGGCGCCCTTGCCACCATCCTTGATGCTGTTGACCACATGCTGGATAAAACATGTGTAAATCGCCATGGATTCCTTTTTCTTATTCGGAACTTTCGGAACGCCATCCTTAAATCGAGAACTGCCCCACTTACTTTCAATGTCATCGCGGGTATCGCTAAAATCCATCTTGAAAGGCGGATTGCTCACCACATAATCGAACTGTTTGAGGCTCTTGCCGTCGTCGCTCTTGTGGTAGGGTTCCAGGAGGGTGTCGCCCTGCACGGCGTGATCGAGGCTCGAAACGAGTCCGTTCAACAGCAGGTTCAGCTTGAGCATCTTGTTACTGCGCTGCGAGATGTCCTGTGCAAAGATGGTGCAGCGGTCTTCGCCAATCTGGTGGCTGAGCGCCATAAGGAGTGTGCCAGTACCAGCACTGGGATCATAGCATTCTACGTTATGCAAATCGGCATTATCGCCCACCAAAAGGCGCGCCATGATTTTCGCAATCGCCTTAGGCGTATAGTATTCGGCATACTTGCCACCGCCAGCAGTGTTATAATCCTTGAGCAAGTATTCAAAAATATCCGAGAAAAAGTCGTAGTGTTCGCTAAAGGCTTCTTCAAAACTAAAGTTCACCAGTTTGTCAACCAAGGCGCGGGCGAAATTCGCACGCTGGGCATCATCGGTCACAAAGATGGTCAGCTTTTCAAAGATAGGGATTTTTGTTTCCTGAGCAGTCTTGGTATAAAACACATCCAAGTTGTCCTTGGCAATGGCCACCATCGTCTCGTCAAAAATCACATCAAAGTCGCCCTTGGCCTGTTTATTCCAAAGGTTTGCAATCAAATAGTCTGGTTTGAACACCGGGACTTCGGGCGGCAAGAACAGACTCACCTTTTCGCGGTCAGCCTTGCTGAGTTTGGCATATTCTTCTTCCCATTTTTCAGACTTTTTCAAAGCCTTAAGGCAGGGGTCATTAATTTTCTTGAGTTCAAAGCCGAACTTGTCGGCCATAAACTTGTACAGAAACACCTGAGTGATAATCTTGTATTCGTTGCCGTCATTGCCCATGCCGTACGTCTGGCAAGTGGCCTTGAGAGAGTCGATAAGGGCAATGGTCTTGTCTTTGATGTTCATGGTATTATTTACCATCCTTTATAATCCAGTGGCCGCCCTTCTGGCTGCCAACATACTCAATTAAGCCGTGTTCCTTAAGAATCGCGAAATGTTTCTTCACGGCCCTTGAAGTAAGGCCAATAATTTTGCCGATTTCAGCAGAAGACGCACTAGGATTCTTTCTCAATTCTTCAAATGTTTTCGCCGCCCCTTCGGATATTGTTTCGGGGAGTTTCGGGGAACTTTTTTGGGGAACTTTTTCGGGGAACTTTCGGGGAACTTTCGGGGAACTTTTGGGGAACTTTTTGCGTCTGCGAATTACAACGGTAAAGAAGTCTTCATCCGCAGAATATTCAACATCGGCCAAGCCATTTTCCTTGCAGAGTTCCCTGACTCGCTTTACTCCAGTCCCCCATTTTTCAACGATTCCCATCTTCAAGAAAATATCGGCAATCAATTCGTTTCGGATGCTCGAAATTCCCGACAGCATCTTTTCCAAGGTCAAACCACCATAAAGGCCTCCCGGATTCGTAATTTCGATACGATCGTCAAAAATGCAAACCTGAATATTCGAATGAGCCAGATAATTTCTGTGCATCACAGCATTTACGATGAGTTCACGAATTACTTCGGTGGGGATTTCCGGGACATCTTTGCGATACAAACCCTTAATTTCGGCACCGATGTTTATATGCTGCAAAATAAAGTTGTAGGCGTTATCAATTTGTTCGTTAAGCGGACCGTCAAATTCCTTGCGGTCGAGAAAATATACTTTGTCAGTTCCCTTGAAAAGTCCGCACTGGATACGGGCAAAATGCAGGTCGTTTTCAGCCAACAGCCTAAAGGCAATAGAGGGAAGTAATTTACCACTTTCCTCTTTAAGGAGTCCCCATCCAAGCATGTTTTCAAGCCGGACAGAGCGTTTATGGCTATACTGCTCGATGACTTTGCAAAGATTTTTTATAGCCTGTTCACTCGCGGGGGCATGCCTTTCGAAAAGCTTGTCGTATGATTTCCCTTCGCCTAAAAGAACCAGTTCCCTTATTTTCTCCCGTTCTGCTTTTCTTGTGGTAGCGGCCACGCGGATATATACACCATCAAGGCTACCTTCGGCTTTAAGGCAATACGGCTGGTTTTGACCGGGCAAAATATCAACGATTACAATGGTCTTGTCGTCTATGGTTTCAAACGTGATACGCGGATTAACCTGCGGATAAATTGCATCGCTAATCATGTTCGCAAGACCGTCCATAAACTTAAAAACTTTGCTGGCTTCAATTCCAACAATGTCAAGCGTTCTGTTGTCAACGCCAAATACAATTTTACCGCCCCTGCCGTTAGAAAAGGCGACAATAGTTTTCAAAAGCTTCGAGTCTTTCGAAGGCATCTCTCTTTTGAATTCAAGGGTATCGGATTCCCCCTGCTTGATTTCATCTATCGTCATCTTTTAGTTTCCGTAGTAGGCGTTATACTGGTTAATATACTGCTTGGCAATGCGCTGCTGGATAAACAGGTAATCGGGCATTTCGGGCTTGATTTGCGGAAAATGCGCGAGCCCGTCTGCAATTTCTTTCATCACGGTCTTGCCGAAGTAAGCGTCCTGCTTGAGGATGTCGTTGCGGTCGAAAACCTTCGCGTCAATCGTCCCCTTGATGGTCAAAAGAGCCTGCACAATTTCTTCGTCGAACTTCGAGATGATCGGCGCCTGGTGCTTGGGTTCGCGGGCCATGTTCTCTTCGCGGATGCGCTTGTGGACGTAGGCAAATTTCGTGTCGCCGTTGTACCTGCGCAAAAGTGCTTCGTTTGATTTGCGGAGTTCTTCAAGGCGTTTCAGGATTTCATTCAATGATTTTGTTTCTTCATTGTATTCCGCTACGTCGGCAGGAGTAAACCCGTGCTTCTTGAAAATTTCGTCAAGCGCCTTGACAATGCTTATGTATTCAGGGTCATCGTGGTCAAAGTTGTCCGACATTGCACGCGCAATTCGCTTGTGCGTTTCACGGAGTTCCGAGCCGTTGTCGATAATTTTCAATTCTTCGCGACCGATACAGTTGAAGTTGAATTCAATATTCAACAAGGCATCAATTAAGGCCGCATGGGTCGCATCGCTGTTTTCCAATGACTCTTTCAGGTTTATTATAGAGATACGGCGGTTTACTTCCGAAAGCATTTCCGGAAGTTTTTCAATCTGGAGTTTCTTGAATTCTTCTTTCAGTTCGTCATCGCCAAATGTGCGTACCAAATTGAAGGCATCCTTCGCGAGTTCCAGTGCCTTGCGCAACTGAATCAGCAATTTTTTATCTTCGAGGCTCGAAATTTCCTTCGAGAATTCCTCGGCATTGTCCGTTGGATACTTAAATAATGCCTGACGCGTCTCGCGAACCTGTTGAATCAATTCGTCCTTGTCTTCCATTACTTGGCGATACATGTCGGGGATATTTTCCTCCGACTCATCGTTTCCGTTCTGATCAGAATTGTAACGGTTCAGTTCCTGGAGATAAGCCTCGTTTGTCTCGTCAAAATTCGCCTTGATGTCTGCAAAGTCAATCAAGAAACCGCGCTTCATGTCCTTGTAGGGGCGGTTTACGCGAGTAATTGCCTGTAGTAAATTGTGATCCTTGATTTTGCGACCGAAATACAAGCGCTTGAGACGCGGCGCATCAAAGCCCGTCAGCAACATGTTGAAAACTATTAGGATATCTATCTTGAAGTTCTTCTTGAAATCCAAAATCGTCTGACGAATCGTTTCCTTGTCGGCACTATCGTATAGAATCAAGCCCGCTTTAAGGTTCGCTTTCTTGAAACGAGTCGAATTTACTTCTTCAAGAATTTTATCGAAGGCGTTGTAAAGATTGCGTGCCTGGCCTGAACTTTCGCAAATGATCATGCCACCCAGCGATTCGTCTCCTTGCATTTCTCGGAACGAAATCAAGTCGTTCAAAATGTAGCGGAGCAAGGCTTCAACATACGTCTGGTGCTCAATAATAGCATCCTTAGAAACGGAACCCTTTTCTACCAATTTCTGGAGGCTTTCAAATGCTTCGGTAATCTTTTTACGGTAACTGGTCTCAATTTCTTCGCGAATGATTTTCAGCGTGTAGCCGTCTTGAATGGAACGATCGTAATAATACGTGTGGAAGTAGTCGCCAAAGACCTTGCAACTAGCCTTTTCATCTCCGATGAGCGGAGTCCCTGTCAATGCTATTTTTACCGAATTTTTGTCGGCATTGAAAAGATTGGCAAGGAAACACCCCTGCGGTTTATAACCACGATGCGCTTCATCCATTATGAAAATGCGTTGCAAATTCGTGGCGTAATCAGGAAGTTCAACCTTGTCTTTGTCGTCCTTGAATTTCTGGATGTTCACGACCGTAATTTCATCTTCGCCGGAATTTCCCTGCAACGACTGATTTTCGCGGAACTGTTTCATCAGTTCATCGCGGGAATTCGCCGTAGTAACCTTCAAACCGCGAGCCGCAAATTCATCGCTCGCCTGCTGCAGCAAATCAAGACGGTCCACAATAAAGTAGAATTTGGCAACGACATCTTTCTTCGCGTAAAAATCTTTCAGGACTTTTGTCAAGTGATACGAGAGCGCTGTCTTTCCCGAACCCTGTGTATGCCATACTACGCCAGACTTAACACCTGCTTTCAACTTTTCACGGATAGCGAGAGCAGCAAACATCTGCTGGTAACGCAAGATGTGTTTTTCATCTCTGGTGACAATGTTTCCGTCATCGTCCTGCTTTTCTTCGTGCAGATACACAATGCCGTATTTCAACAGGAACATTAAGCGTTCCGGGCAAACCATCGAAGTCAATACACGGTTCGTGGGAGTATTGATATCAAGGTTTGTCTTATATTCGGCATTCTCTTTCAATACGGGCACATTGAAATCCAACAAGACGCGCTCCTCTGTCTTGGGATCAATCGGGGCATACGCATAATTCTTGTTGAACGGTGCAACCTGGGCGCGAGCAGGATTTTCTTCACGGAAACAGTTGAACTTCGCCTTGTCTCGAGCAGCCGTACAATAAAACACACCCTCAATTGGGACAACACCACCCTTGGCGTCGTACTCCATATTGTTGGAGAAAATCATCAATTGTGTAATGTTGATAAAGCGGCGGAATTTCTTGTTTGGGAAGCGTATGTCATTCATCCGCTTGCTTTCTGCGATCATACCGCCCGCATTGTTGGGCTTTTTGACTTCAATAAAAACAAGAGGCAAGCCGTTTATAAACAGCGTTATGTCTGGGCGGAATTCGTCATCACCATTTTTGCAAGTAAATTCTGCGGTGCATTGGTAAGAGTTATTTTCGGGATGTTCAAAATCTACTAGGCGGTAAGGCGAAACCGAAACCAGGCGCTTGTAGAATTGGCGACCTAAATCATCGTCATCTAGTTCTTTGCGAATATCTGCCAAAACGCTTTCGGCAGAATATTTCGTGCCCGGATTTAACAACTTAAACTGTCGCTCAAAGGTGTTTTTCAATATGTTGGTATCTGGGTCGTAATAGCCTGTGGCGCCCATTGGAATCTTACCCACATACGTATATCCGAGGCGCGTCAAATGCAACAGCGCAGTCAACTGCACTCGTGTCGCTTCGTTAAAATCGCCTTTAGACATACTGATTCCTTTCTACCAACAAAAACCCCGTTCTAGGGAGCGGTCTACTTGTAAATATATATATCATTTTCGGCAAAAAAACTTCAAAAATAAGGAAAAATAGAGGTTTTTTCTTGAAATATCGGTACAATTGGCACCAGATTGCTTCGGGGCGTTGCGGGGTGTCCCCGCTAGAAGGGGTAGCGAGCAACAAGGTGCGAGCGAGGGGGAGGCCTCCCCCTTCAAAAAAAATCGAGCGGGTCTATTGACAAACTGGATTTTTGAATCTATATTTAGTGCACAAGTGCGTAGTCTTTGGCGTTTTTCCGCTTGTATGCCAGAGGAGTTGACGATGAAGAAATTGAAAAAAAACGAATTTTCCCTGATAGACGAAGATTTGCTCAAGTCGCGGATATATACCATCCGCGAGGTAAAGGTGATGCTCGATGCCGATTTGGCGGAGATTTACGGGTATGATAAAAAGGTCTTCAACCAACAGGTAAAAAACAACATCGAAAAATTCGATGAAGATTTCCGATTCCAGCTTACTAAATCAGAAATGGAAGAACTAACAAGGTCAAAAATTTTGACCTTAGAACCTCAAAATTCCTTGAAAATAGCCGAATTTGGGCAAAAAGGCAACTTGAAGTCAAAATTTTTGACTTCAAGTTGGGGCGGTTTAAGAAAGATGCCCTACGCCTTTACCGAACAGGGCATCTACATGCTCATGACGGTGCTCAAGGGCGAACAGGCGACCGCACAAAGCAAGGCACTCATCCGTCTTTTCAAGCAGATGAAGGACTACATTGCAGCGGAGAACGCGCCGGATGTTTCTGCGGGGATGGTCGCCCTGGCGACGCAGACGAGCCAGAACACGCGGGATATCGCCGAGATTGCCACGGATGTCCGCACGCTTTCTAACAAGGTGGAGCGAAACGAGAGCTTTCTCCAGAAGGTCATGGCGAATTTCGTCGACCCGAACACCTTCAAGCACTTTCTGATTCTAAACGGACAGCGCTTAGAAGCCGATGTCGCCTACACGCAGATTTACAGCATGGCAAAAAAGTCCGTGCTGATTGTGGACGACTACCTGGATGTAAAGACGCTCGATTTGTTGCGATGCGTGGCGAAGGGCGTTTTTATCAAGATTTTCAGCGAACAACACGGGCATACCCGCCTGACCGGGAGCATGCTGGCGGACTTCAGGGCAGCACGCCCGGATGTGGAACTTGGCGATGTTCGCGCCACGGGGAACATATTCCACGACAGGTACATCTATCTGGATTTCGGGACCGTCAGCGAGAAACTTTTCCACTGCGGGGCATCCTCAAAAGACGCGGGGAACAAGATCACGACCATCATGCAGCTGGAAGATATCGCCGTGTATCGCCCACTATTCGAAAGGCTACTGCGAGATGAGTCTTGACCCTCTCAAGAAATAAAATTATATTCAATCAAGATTGCCGCAAGGAACTCCGATGCGAAAGAAACCGTCAGAACTGGATTTTGAAGAATACATTCGTCAGGTCGAACCCGCCAAGCGGGAAAAGTCCTACGCGTGGTCTACGGCTATCGGCTTGCAGCAGGTCGATGGCCTGACTCCTTCGGATTATCTGCTCGAAGTCGCCAAAAAAAACATCGAGGGCAAGATTTCCCTGAACAAGGCGCAGGCGCTCATCGATTCCTATTACGAATCGAAGACCGAGCGGACGGATGATCAGGACGAAAAGGAAGAGGCGGACAAGGTCTCCGCCCGTATCGCACAGATTCTGAGCGAGAAGGCGTTCAGTTTTTCTCCATTTTTCTTCATCTCTATCCACAAGCGTCTTTTTGATCGCGTTTTCAAACATGCCGGAGAAATCCGTAAATACAACATCTCGAAAAAGGAGTGGGTGCTGAACGGGGATTCCGTGATGTACGGGGCTTCGTTCGAGTTACGAATGGCCCTAGATTACGATTTTGAACGCGAACGCGAATTCAATTACAGCAATCTGAGTATGGACGAGATTGTCCGTCATTTGTCGTCTTTTGTATCGCGCCTGTGGCAGATTCACGCCTTTGGCGAGGGCAACACACGCACGACTGCCGTTTTTACCATCAAGTACCTGCGTTCCATGGGATTCAAGGTCGGGAACGACATCTTCGCCAAGAATTCGTGGTATTTCAGGAATGCGCTCGTCCGTGCCAACTACAAGAATGTGAAAAAGGGAATCCAGCAGGAGCCGGAATATCTCGAAAAGTTCTTCCGAAACTTGCTAATGGGCGAACATAATGAACTGAAAAACCGCTATCTGCATGTCGACTACAAGAAGGCCAAGGACAGCAAAAATGTCCCTGTAAATGTCCCTGTAAATGTCCCTCTAAAAGATAGACAGAAAAAGGTTGTTGCCGCTATTGTCAAAGATTCTCATGTGTCGGCAAAAAAGCTCGCTGAAAAATTTGGTGTTACGGAAAAAACAATCAAGAGAGATCTGCAGTTACTGAAGCAGCAAAACCTAATTACCCGTGTTGGTGCCGACAAAAACGGCTATTGGAAGGTGAACTAGAGCTGCCCGGACAGTGCGAGCTTTTCCTTCGGCGGGAATTCCGCGTCGTACTTCTCGAATGCCTCGGGGTTGCGCATGGCGACAAAGTACGGTTCGGGGTCGCGGTAGCTGCCGGTGATTCTATTTAAGTTTGGCTAAGGAAAATGCCGTTTTTATCTATACTACCTCACCTGCACTTTTCGGATTTCACTGCCGTAGCGCACAATATAGGTGCCGGGGTTTCTGAATTTTGTGCGGAGCATACCTGCGAGGGCCGCGTCGCGGTAAATTCCGTCGCGGTCGGCGAAGTCGCTACTATTAATTTGTTCTAACTGCAAGTTTCCGAGAAGGCGGCCCTGCAGATCGAAAACAAGCGCTGCACCCCGCACATTGTGCATTGCGGGCAAATGGCCGTTGCGGGGCATGGCGATAGAGGCGGCGCTTTCCGCGGAACTTGAAGACCCGACGACAGAGCCACTAGATTCCGGGTCAAGCCCGGAATGACGTGACGAGCTACTCGGCCCGGCGACTGAACTACTTGAAAGCCCGTATTCGAATGCGCCGAGGTCGGGCGCTTCTCCCACAAACGGAAACCCGAGATCTTCGCCCTTGTCGATGGCACGGCTCCCTTTCTTGAGTTTCAAGAAGCCCACATCGGGCAAGCTACCGTCGGCATTGCGCGGGCCCAATATTCCCGCGATGGTCGAGAGGTCCTTGCCGGTCACAGTCATGCTCGGGTCATCGAGACTCACAAAGTCTTCCTCGGTCAAGTCAAGATCCAGGTTCCAGGTGTTGTTTTCGCCGGCGGGGCATTCCACGTAGTGGTCGATGCCTTGGCTTTCAATCTTTTCCCAGCATTCCCCGACTTGAGAATTCTTGTTCGGGAAGGCGATGTTGTTCTTGAGCACGTGCGCGTTGTCGCCGGTGAGGGGCGCTACCTCGGCAATACGGTTCCCCTGCGAATCGAAAAGCGTCGATGCCATGGCAAATTCGCGGTCCTTGTTCATGTACGACGTGTTGTTGAGCCACTTGCTGCCCACGCCGGTGTAGTTCGCGTAAAAGCCCGTAGCCTTGTTTTTCCAGGCGGCGCAGAACTTGATGGTATGCCGCCCGCCGCCGAGGGTGCTTTCGCCCATCTTGATGCCGTGACCGTTGCCGTTCTTCGGGTCGCCGCGCCCGTAGTCGCTGTAGCCGTTCCCCATGGCGTAGCAATTTTCCAGCACCACGGGAAATTCCTGGTTGATGAAGTCGAAACCGTCGTCGCTGTTCCACCAGGCGCGGCACCCGATAAACTTCGTGGTATCGCCCTCGCCAGGTTTCTGGTAGTGCGCACCAAAGCCGTCGGCGTTCTCGCCGTCGCCCTGCCAGCCCAAAGGATCGTAGTTGTCGTGGGCGTCGCAGTTCAAGAAGATGTGTCCGCCGCCATCTGGCGCGCCGTCGTTCGCGAAGAATCCGGGGCCAGCGTTATGGTGGCTGTCAATCTGCTCCAAAAAGATGTGCTTGCTCGCGTAAAGGAAAACGCCGGAATTGGAATTGTGCTTCATGGGCGTGTTGCGGACGTCGAAACCTTTCAAGTGTAAAAACTTCGCCGAAATCACGATGGGCGACGTGTACATCGCTCCTTCGGGAGTACCGTCGCTATGGTCCGTGCCTGCGGCCACGGGGAGGTTCGCGCCGTCAAAAATCGGACGCTCGCCCGGGTAGGCCAGGTAATGGATGCGGTTGTCGTCGCTCGTGCCGCTTGCCGTCAAGACTATTGCCGCAGTCATCTTGTACCGCGCGAAAAAGACGGTATCGCGCAGGTCATAGATGCCGCCGCGAATCCACACGGTATCGCCCGCGTGCACCACGGTATTCGCCTTGTTGAGCGTCGCGAAGGGTTTTGCTTTTGTACCGGCGTTGTTGTCGCTGCCATCGGTCGCCACATAGTAAACGGCGCCGAACGCCTGAGCCGCCGCCATGGCGATTCCCGCCATCAATAAGAATCTTGCTCCCATATACACCTCGAACAGGTATTTTTAATATACACTATTTTTGGGAGTATTGGGTACAAATTATTTGAAAATAGCCTCGATATCGGCGCGGCTCAGGTAGGTCCGCTCGTTCAGGGCCTGCGCAATCTTGCAGAGCTGCGTCTGGCAGGCCATCAGGATGTTGTAATCCTGCTCGACCACGTTCGTCTCGGCCAGCTGAAAGTAGTAGCACGCCGCCTGGAACTTCTGGTAATCCGGATCGCTCTTGTAGAGTTCCATGGGCAGTTCCTTCATGATGGTATCGAGGTCGCACTTGAAATCCTTGCGTATCAAAAATTCCGCGATGTGCCCCGCCATCGCGATATGCGCGTCGCCTTCGAGTTCCGAACCCGCGATGTGCGTGGTGCCCGGCTGCTCCTTGGAATTGTTCATCTTCACGTAATCCAGCGGCCGCTTGAATAAAAACGCGACAAGCGCGTGGCCCGCCTCGTGATTACACAACTTCTTGAATTCTTCTTCCCCGAAAAACTCCACCAACGATTCATGCGTCAAGACTTGTTCCGGCATTGCGAAACTCCTTTTTTAGCCGGATAAAATATATGAAAAAACTCCCCTACTCCAGGTACCATACCGTTTCGACAGTATCTCCGGCCTCGATGTCGTCGGGAGTGTAATCGACGGAGCTTTTCTCGCAGCAGCAATCATACACGCCCATCGGTTCTTCGTGATAATTGATATCGATACTCCGTCTGGAATAATCCACGCTCACGATCCCGCCCAGCTTGTGCCCGAGAGTGGCGGCAATCACTTCGGCCTTTTCGCGGGCATCCTTCACGGCAGACTCCAAAATCTGGAGTTTCACGTCGTGCACGTCCTTTTTGATAAAGGCGATATTCACTTCGAGTTCTGGCCAGGCCATACCCAATGCGGACATTACCTTCGACGTGATAACGCTGTCTAGTGGCAGTTCGATAGCAAGGCTTTGTTCCAGACGGAACCCGATAAAAACATGCTTGTCTTTTCGCCATTCGGTCGCTTTATTTATCGAAAAATTCGACGTCTTGAGGGATTCCTTGGGGATTCCCAACTTTTCGAGGGTTTCGCGGAGGCCCTTGTTACCAACAGCGGCCTCGTCGTACGCCTTTTCGTACGAATCGTGCACCGAATCTACCGAAAATCTGAGCCTGGTGGTATCGGGTACAGTCTTGACCAGACCTGTTCCCATGACACGGATTGTTTTCTGTTCCTGGTTCATAATAGCCTCCGTTGAATGTACCCCATAAATATACATTCATTTATATGTCATAAAATGACATATTGTTAGGAGGGCTAAAAATCAGTCACCGGACAATCTTGATTCGTTTTTCGTTTATTTCACGTCCTACGAAAGTGCCATTGATGCGGTAAATCTTGGCCGTGCCATAGTTTTTGCCATGTTCTCGAGCCCTGGTAATTCCCTGGGCGGCTTCTTGCGAATCGCCACCGTCGGGGACCGGTGAATTCAAGCTGATAGCAATGGAATCGGTAGATACCGTAAAGTTGTCGTAACGGATAAAGCAATCGTGGGTCGGGGCCCATTCGGCACTGCTCCCGCCGTGGAAGGTGGAAAGGTAGAACTTGTCGACCTTCACATTTTCGTAATCGCGGAGCCTGAGGGTATCTACATCCAGCACGAGTTCTCCATCAAACCAAGTCTGCACGCGTCCGTTCTTGTCACCGGTGCCGGGGGTAGTCACGGTGTTCATGGACACCTTGTTCACAATGCGGTGCCAGGAGCCGGTGGTAAACTGCTTTTGGGGGATAGTGCCATTCAAATCCCACTTGAAATCGTCGCCATATTCGGACTTTTGCCCCATGAAATAGATGAGCTGCACGGCATTGCCGTCTTTGCGCCACATGATGCGCGCGCTCCAGCCTTTGCCTGTTTCGGGCATTTTGTTGCCGGTGTAGCACTCGCCACCGCATAGCCCGGGAAGCTTTCCGCCCAGCTGGAATTCGAACCCGTCTTCGAAGAATATGTCGTAGGCGCTCCACATGGTGTCGGCGGTTTTTACAAGGGGCTGGATGATTTGCCCCGCGCAAGCGGGAGTGTCGTTGTCGTTGGGGCCCACGCAGCCTTTGGGATATTTCAACTGCAACACGTTGCCGTGTTCTTCGCCGTCATAGACAATCTTGGAGTTATCGCCGTTGTTCTTGTCCATGGCATACCACCAACTGTCGTCGGTGCTGTTGCGCTTGAAGTCTTCCTTGGCCTCTGCGTTGCCATACACGCCCACACTGCGGTTCTCGAAATTCACGAAAGATACCGTATCGGATGCCGTTTGCGCAAAGGCAGCCTGGGCGAGTGCAACCGTGGAGATTACAGCGGCACAATTCCGTGCGAAAATATCGAAGAGCTTCATGCAACCCCCTTTGCTGTACTTGACCTTAAAATACATTATTTTTGAAAAAAGCAAGTAGCCCCTTGGGACCGAGACGCGCACTCATGTTTAATTTCCTTTACAAACGGGTCGGAACAGGTCGTTCAACCATTCCTTTCGCCAAATCCAGCACACTTTCCTTCCACAACACGAAAAAAAGGACAACTCCACAATATTTTTATACATTTGTGCAGTAAAAATACCGCTTTGGGCCAGTTTCACCGACTTCGGGGACCTTGACCCCTGGCTTTATCTATATTTTGAGGCACTATGGCACTTTGCTTAGAAACCGATCAATTGGAAACTGTCCAGCGAATCGTGGGCCTTCATTTCGAAGGTCTCGAGGTCTGGGCATACGGCGCCCGGGTTACGGGCGTGGACCTGACCCCCGACACCCAACTGGAACTGGCAGTCATCACCGACAAGCCCCTTTCCTTCGAGGCCATGACCGCCGTGGAAAAGGCCTTCGCCGAAAGCGGACTCCCCTTCGGAGTTGACGTCATCGACTGGGTCAAGCTCCCGGAATCCCTCCAGAAACAGATCAAGAAAGAACACGACGTGGTCCAGGCCGCCCCCGAAAACTAGGCTGTCCCCATCATGAACCGAGTCCTACCCCTCCTTTTTACATTGCTGCTCTCCACTGCCGCCCTCGCCGACGGCGAAATCGCCAAGGCCAAGGCCCTCATCAAAGACGGCAAGTGCGCCGAAGCCGTGCCCGAGCTGCAGAAACTTTCCAAGTCCCAGTTCAAGAAACACGCCGGCGCCCAGGCCTCCGTAATGCTTGCAGAATGCTACCTGCGCGAACACAAACGCGACGAAGCCCTGGGACTTACCTCCAAGTTCCTGGAATACCACGTTTCCTCGGAATACCGGGAACGCATGGAACTGGCCAAGGCTATCGTCACCATTGAGCAGGGCGGTGTCTACGAAGGCGTCGAGGCCATGCTCCGGATTCTCGCCTACTCCCAGAACCCGGCCGCCAGAGCCCATACCAAAGAGGTGCTCATCAAGACCCTGGCCGCCGACCTGCTGAACGCGGACCAGCTCCAGAACCTGCTGGAAAAATACCCCGCCGACAAGGAAGTCATCGGCTGGATGCAGCTCCAGATCGGTCGCGAATGCCAGAACGCCGGTCGCTACCGCGCCGCCCGCTACTGGTACAAGAAAGTCATTAACGGCGGCAACGCCGAAAGCCTGACCTCCACCGCCCAGAAGGGCCTGGACTCCATGAAGGACGCAGGTTCGGGCAAGCCCACCCTGCTGGTGCTCGCCCCATTGTCCGGGAACTTTGCCGTATTCGGTAACGCCGCCGTCCAGGGCGTGTTTTTGGCCCACGAGCAGTCCAAGCTCAAGGACAAGGTGAACATCCGCTTCGCCGACACCCGGGCAGACGCGGCTACCGCCCTCATGCGGACCCAGCAGGCCATCAGCCAGGACAGCGTCATCGCCATCGTGGGCCCCATCATGAGCGCACCGGCGGCGACGGTGGCAGCCTGGCTCGGGAGCAATTTCCAGAATATCCCCATGCTGACCCCCACCGCCACCGACGACGGTATCGCAAAGCTCGGCCCCAACATCTTCCAGGTAAACATCACTATGGACAACCTGGCCCAGAGCATCGCCGACTTCGCCACCAAGTGCCTGAACATCCGGGAATTCGCCATCCTGTCGCCACTCGGTGACTACGGTGCCTCTATGTCCCAGAGCTTCACCCAGGCGGTGGACCGCAGGGGCGGCACCATTGTCGCCTTCCGGAACTACGAAGAGGGCAGGCCCGACTACAAGACGGAATTCGACCTTTTGCGCGACGTCCGCTTCAAGCAGCTGAACCGCCGTCGGAACATCGCCCGCGGAGCCACCGACCTCGACGCCATCAGCCCCAAGGAACGCCGGTTCTACATGCAGGATTCCACCTTCGAGATTCCGGGTATATTCATCCCCGCCACCAACCCGGGCGACGCGGGCCTCATGGTAGGCCAGGTGGCCTTCAACAAGATTTCGGGCATCAGGCTCGGAACATCGGGCTGGTACGGCCGCGAGTTCCTGATCCAGGGCAAGAAACTGGCCGACAGTTCCTTCTTCAGCGTGCCCGCACTGGACATGAATTCCGAATCGGAATCCTACAAGAAATTCGCCGAGAGCTTCCAGGAAAAATGGGGCGAAGAGCCCGGCGAAGACAAGGTGAGCGGCCTCAGCTATGACGCCGCAAACATCGTGTTTACGGCCTTTGCCAAAAACCCGAACGACCTGACGGGCACCATCAACAAGACGGCAAACTTCAAGGGAATCTACGGCGATATCACGTTTAGCCGCGGAGTCAACACCAACTCGAAGATTGTCACTGTCCGCAAGGGCAAATTCGAGACTATGGACGGCTGCAAGATCCCGAGCCTCGAAGCCGAAAAGGCAGCCGATGCTTCGGCGAGCTCAGCAACCGGGGAAGAAGAAAAGAAAAAGGCCGCCAAGTAAGGCGGGCCCAAACGGCACGCCCTGGCGAGAAACTGCATGACAGTCCCCGCCAGGGGTGCGTTCAAATGTGCATCACCGCGCTAGGCGGCTTCTTCATCGTCAAAATCTACCATGGGGCCGTTGATGCTTGCCACCACGAACTCGGCGGATTCCCCGTCGCGGTAGATTTTGTACAAACTATCGTCATCCAGGATATCGTCCAAGTAAACGCCGCTGGTGGCGCTCAGCTCTTCGCGGATACGGTCCTTGAAAACCTGGAATCCCGGATGCAGGATAGAAAATGTTATGGCGGATGTCTTATGGAACAAGTTCATAACGGTTACCTCCATAATGGGTTTCCCCCTGCCCTAGAATATACCACTCTGCGCGCCGCAAAGCAAGCCGTGTAAGGATTTAATAGGGATTGGGTAAATTGCGCTGTGAAACCATGTGCCCGCTACAACACTGCAAGTATTTTGCTGCAACGCCTTGATTGTCAAAAAGTTGCAACCACATTCATTTATCTTTTGAACGAATTTAATAACAATTTTTGATTATTCCAAATTGGAGTAAAAAATTCTACCTCTTCCCTAATTCCGAATTCCGAACTCCGAACTCCGAATTCTATATTTGCTTTCATGTTCCTGTGCGCCATCACCATAACGCTCCTGCTTGCATCCCTTTCCTTTGCCGAAAGCCTGAGCCTCGCCCTGCCCGACTCCCTGGAAAACCTGGTAGAGAAAGCAACGGCCCAGACCATGGCGCTAGACTACAAGGCGGCCCTGAACACGGCACAGGCCCTCAAGGCAAAAGACGAAGGGTCGGGCTGCGTCATCGAAAGCATTGTGCGGATAAGCATGTACGACGACCTGGGCGACACGGCGGCCCTTTTCAAGGCAGGCGAAAGCTTGGAAAAATGCAAGGCCCAAGGCCTGTGGCAAGGGCTCCAGATGTTCGAACTGGGCTTTGTTCAAAGCGAGACGGGGCATTCCATCAAGGGCGCCATGAAAACCCGCTCCGCAGCCAAAATGTTCGAAGATTCCAAGGAACTGGACCCCCAGGCGTTCTACGCCATCTACGCCTACTATGTAGATCAAAGTTTCAGCTGGCTCCCCTTCAAATCCGACAACAGAAGCGAATACCTGGCAGTGCTGGACAGTGCCTCCCTAAAATCCAAGCGGTTCTGGCCCCTGTTCCTTGCGCCGCTTATCTGGATGCACTACGACAAGGAAGATTTTGAGACAGGGCTGAAACTTTCGGAGCGCGGCCTGAAGAAGGCGCCCTCCCACCCGGTGATGCTCCAGATCAAGGCCGACATGCTCTACCGCCTCAAGCGCTATGACGAAGCCGCCAAGATTTACGAACAGAGTGCCGAAAGTTACCTCAACCGCACCGGCAAGAGTATCCGTTACTGGTGTTCTGCGCTGAACCTGATACGCATCTACAACGACAAGGGCGACCAGAAAGCTGCACAGGCCTGGCGCGACAAGCTGAAGGCGCCCGAATACAAGGCCCTGGAAAAATGGATGCCCGGCTCCCTCATGGACGACCTGAAAAAGAGGAAACTATTATAGTCATTCTGTAAACTTTCCCCCTACTTATGTAAAAAAGAGCCTGTAAAGAAAATTTTCAGGCTCTTTTTGTTTTGCATCTCCGTTTTATACATGTACGACTTAAAACCAGGAGAAAAAATGCATCACAAACAGCCATTCCATATCGCCTTCTACGTAGACGGCTTTACCCTCAAGAAGGTCAACACCTTTTACCGAAAGTACCACCCCTTCCATTCCACCCTGGATTTTCTAGGAATCAAGAACTGGGCCCGGGACCAGGCCCTGCGCCTTTTCGATCCGCCCAAGAAATATGCCCTGATGGACTGCCACTACTACCACCCCGACAGGGATCCGAAAAGCTACGGCTCCACCAATGACGGTATTTTCAACCTCGAACGCGAACTGCGCTACGCCGGATTCCAGATTCACTACTCCACACGTGGGCAGGATAATTCACCGAACCTTTCCCTGATAGAAGACGCCCTGACCTTTGCCACCTACAGGCACGTAGATGCAGTGATACTCCTCAGCACCCAGGGGCAGTATTCACCCCTGCCCGACCGGCTCGGCGAAATGGGAATCCCTATGCTACTCTTGGGCTGGAATTTCGCCTTTGAAAGATGCAACCGGTGGGTCCACTGGAAAACGGACAGCCTCTTGCGGGATAATTCGGCATACTATATTGCCATGGAGCATGTGGCCAACAACAACCCGCCTTCCCTCTATTCGGATGTTAGTTTATTCAAAATCAACACGCGTATGCCCAGCAAAAAAGAGACCCGCATTTACGCCCTGGACCAGCTGTTCAGGCGACCGATGAACCGGGTGTCGTAAAAGAAAGATCCCCGCCTTGGTTCGACTTCGCTCACCACAAGACGCGGGGATGACATACTGAAGTTATGGTTGCCGGGGCGAAGATTAAAGCTTGTCGTCCTGTTTCTTCTGCCACTCGCTGCGGAAGATCCAGGTGAGGCGCACACCCACGAACCAGGTGTCACCGATATTGTCGGTGTCGTAGTCGCCGTAGGCGGTATCGATCTTCTTGCCTTCGATTTCAAGTTCGTTGTAACGGACGCAACGGTAACCGCCGTAGGCACCCACAGCGATGGGGCCAAATTCCAGGCGCAGTTCCAGTTCGGAATTGAAGGTAGAGGCAAAGGTGCTGTAGTAACGGTCCCTCATAGAGACAGAGGACTTGTCGTTCACGTCATAGACTTCGAAGTTGGAAGCCAGGTGGAAATTGATGAGGTTGAAACCGAAACCAACGGCAGGAATCAGGTTGATGAAAGTATTTTCGCCAAAGAGCTTCCAGCCGAACATCCAGTCTGCACCGTAGGCAAACCAGCGCACGTCGTACAGCGGGAACTTCATGGAGGTAGAGCCGTCTTCGGAGGTGGCGCTATAAGAAGAACTGGGGCGTTCCGAAGTCTGGGTAGGCATGAAGTTGATGTCGAACCAGGTGAGGAACTGCTTGTACTGGGCACCGATGTTCACGTGCATGCCGAAGTAGTAGTCATCGAAGGTTTCGTACTTCAGTTCACCGGCATACTTGGTGCTGTCGCCCGTCGGGTCCTTGTGGTAGCCGTTCAAGAAGGCCGTCTTGTTCACGTACTTCTGGTACTCCGAGAACATGCCGCGGTAGTCGGCACCGATAGAGATAAATCCACGAATGTGTTCCTTCTCATAGAAGCCCGATTCGGTATCCGCAAAGGCGCCCGTCGCAAAAGTCATGGCGCACAGCAGGGCAGACCAGAGAAAAGAGGTTATTTTTGTCTTCATAAAAGACTCCCAAAAGGAATTTCTAGGTATATAAAATACATTATGTTTGGGCCCTGCGGTCTATAAAAATTCATAAAATGTTAAAAATCAACACTTTACGCACATTTTTCGGGCCGGTCCTGGGGGCGAGGACGGCCCTTTTGGCGACCACCTTCATGCTCCTGATGGGCTGCTCCCAAGAGAAGACCCCCGAAAAAATGGCTGTGGACTGCGCCCCGCTCCCGCCTCTACAATACAGCAAAAACCTCAAAATCGGCAATTCCTGCGGAGAACAGATGGCCGAAATCCGCTCCATCGTAGGGAGCGACACCCTGGTAAAACGGTTCGTCTTGATGCCGAAGGGCGGCGACCGCGGCACCCTTCCCAAGGGGCTGGAGGGCGCCACCGTCCTGCAGGTCCCGCTGACCCGTGCGGTGGCGCTGTCGTCGGCACAGGTGGGCTTCATGGCGCGACTCGGGCTAGAGAACGCCATCGTTGCCGTGGGCGAAGGAAAGTTCATTGCCGACAGTGCGCTCTACGAACGGGTCCAGAAGGGCGAAGTAGCCGAAGTGGGAAGCGGGCCCACCCTTTCTCTGGAAAAGCTCCTGGCCCTGAAACCCGACCTGGTGATGAACTTCGCTACCGGCGGAGCCTACGACGATTACCAGCGGATAGAGGCCCTGGGGCTCCCGCTGATGCTGACTTCGGAGTGGCAAGAGGAACATCCCCTGGCCAAGGCCGAATGGATTAAGTTGTTCGGAATGCTGTTCGGTGTGGACTCCCTCGCCAACGCCGTTTACGAACAAAGTAAAGCCGACTACCTTGCTTCCTTCTACAAATCTGGACTAGAGATTGCTTCGCCTTCGGCTCGCAATGACACCCTCTCGTCTCTCGTCAAGGTTGGTGAGCCTGCCGAACCACGTCTCTCGTCTAGCAACGGGGGCGTTGCGGGGGTGCCCCCCGCTAGAGGGGGTAGCGAGCAACAACGTGGGAGCGAGGGGGAGACTTCCCCCGCCAATAGTTCCGAATTCCGAATTCCGAATTCCGAACTATCTTGCCCTCGCGTGCTTGTAGGCATGAGCTACGGCGGCGTGTGGTACGCACCAGGTGGCAATAGCTATACGGCACAACTGATCCAAGATGCAGGCGGTTGCTACCTGTGGGCAGGCACCGAGGAACGAGAACTCAGGCTTCCGCTGGAGCAGGTCATTGCGCTTGCCGATTCCGCCGACATCTGGATAAACCCCGGCATGTTCAGCACCGCAGAGGAAATCCTTGGGGCGGAGCCGCGCGTCGCCCGCATCAAGGCCTTTAGGGAAAGGCGGGTATTCCAGAACGACGGCCGCAAGGGGCCGGGGGGCGGAAACGACTTCTACGAAAGCGCAGTGGCACAGCCCGAAAAGATGCTAAATGATTTCGTCTGGGCGATAGGGGCCTTTAAGGACTCAGAAAAGGCGGACAGCACGGCTCCGGGTTCCCGCTGGTACAGAAATATTTTTAATTTTTAACACACTATGAAACAGCATACGGGTATTGGCGACTGGATTGCGACGTCCTACGAATCGGGAACGCCGTTCTTGCAGCAGGTCCCCAGGGACTGCGCCGACTTTTTGTTACTGAACGCGCAGATTCGCGAATATGATGCCGGCGAGATTATTATCAACGGCGATTCCGAAGGAATGGCTTTTTGCGTGCTGCAGAGCGGCCGCGCCCAGATTTGTGGACAGATTCTGCCCGACGGCCACTACAGCGTGCTGGCCTATATCGAAAGCGGCGGATGCTTCGGCGAAATGTCCATCATTTGTAACGAGCCCACCAGCAATACGGTGATTGCCGCCGAAGACGGCTGCACCGTGCTGATTATCCCCCGCGACGAGTTCGTGGCGTTCCTGGAAAAGAACCCGAGCATCATGGTGTACCTGTACAAGGTGGTGGCGGGGCGTCTCCGGGCCAAGAACAAGGCCATCGACGAATTTGAAAGGCTTTCCCTGCTGGCTTCGGGAAGGGTGCTGCCCTTTATCGATTTTGCGCAGACCATGGAAAAGAGCCGCATTACAGGAACCGTCATTTTCGAAAGCGGCGAAGGAAAGGGATTTATCGCCTTCCAGGACGGCCGTATCTGCTGCGCCAAGTGCGGCAAACTGGCGGGGCCGGATGCCTTGGAAAAACTGCTCTCCTGGGGTGACGACACGCTGTTCAAGCTGGATACCCACCTGATGCCGGACACCGTGAACATCAACCAGATGTCCGACACCACGAGCCTCATCCTGGATGCTCTCAGAAATATTGATGAAAAACAAAGCGCCCAGTAAAACGGGCGAACACAGTGCCCGACTCTAGGGCAAAGGAAAAAAGATGAATTACGCAGACGCAGGAGTTTCCCTGGCCAGAGCTGACGAAGCCATGGTCGGCGTGAAGAAATCCGTACGTACTACATTCAACCAAGGCGTTTTGGGCGACGTGGGCAACTTCGGCGGCCTGTTTACGCTGAACCACCTGGGCATGAAGGACCCCGTCCTCGTGAGCTCCGTGGACGGCGTGGGCACCAAGCTCAAGGTCGACATCGAGATGGGCACTCACGAACTGCCGGGACAGGACATCGTGAACCACTGCTGCGACGACATTTTGGTGCAGGGTGCGCGTCCGCTGTTCTTCTTGGACTATGTGGCTACGGGCCGTCTGGAACCGGGCGTGATGGACAAGCTGGTGGCCGGCATGGCCAAGGCCTGCCGCGAAAACGACCTGGTACTCATCGGTGGCGAAACTGCCGAAATGCCGGGCTTCTACGGTCCTGGCGACTACGACATCTCCGGCACCATCGTGGGTGTGGTGGAACGTGAAAACATTATCGACGGCAAGAAGATCAAGCCGGGTACCATTATTCTTGGCCTGCCCTCTACCGGATTACATACAAACGGCTATTCCCTGGCCCGCAAGGTGCTGTTCGACGTGGCCGGCTACAAGGTGGACACCCTGGTCGACGGAATGGACAAGACCATCGGCGAAGCTCTCGCCATGCCGCACAGGAGCTACTACCCGAGCCTCATTGACCTTTGCAACAAGAAGATTATCCAGGGCCTCGCCCACATTACCGGTTCGGGCTACCAGGGCAACATTCCCCGTATCCTCCCGGACAACGTGGACGTGATTATCGACCGCACCACTTGGGACCCGCCGATGATCTTCAAGCTCATCCAGCAGGCCGGCTCCGTGGAAAAAGACGAGATGTACAATACCTTCAACATGGGCATGGGCATGCTCATCTTTATCGACCCCTCTGACAAGGCCGAAGTTACCGCACACCTGGAAGCCAAGGGCGAGAAGTGGACCCAGATTGGCGAAGTGGTGGCCGGCTCCAAGCAGGTGAAGTTTAGAGACTAGAGATTAGGGGCTAGGATCTAGGGGCTAGGGACTGAAAAAGTTTTACACCCGAAATCGCTAAATCCTAATCTCTAAATCCTAGATCCTAAAAAAGGCTTGCACGAAAGTGCGGCCTTTTTTTGTTTGCAACAAACAGCTGAGCGAAAGCGTCTAAAAAATGCTGTGTCCGGAATTAAATTGACCTATTTGCACCTACAGGGCACAAGCTTCAGCACCAGCGCCACCAGGATGGTGGTGGTCATGCTGATAAAGGGCATCCAGGGCCAGCTGAAGATGCCGCCCAGCACCGCGGGCACGCCAAAGGCGGGAATCCCCTGGATAAGCACCAAGCTTGCCATGCCGCAAAGGACCGCCACAATTACCTGCCAACTGCGCAAGCCCTTCACAAAGAAGGCCAGCAGGAACATACCGAGGAGAGGACCCGTGAAAAGTCCCGTAAAGAAGATGGCATTCTTGAGGAGGCTTCCCTGCTGGGTGGCGGCAAACAGCGCAAAGAACACGCCCAGCACGCCCCAGACCACCGTCCAGATTTTCGCCCGCTTGAGGCCGCCAATCCCTTCGGATTCGCCCCAGCCCAAAAAGTCGTGCTCCGAGGTGTTGCTGAGGGAATTGATAGCTCCCGAAAGGCTGCTCATGGCTGCCGCACAGATAGCCGCCACAATAAGGCCGGTCACACCCACGGGGAGCCCGTTCACGATAAAGTAGGGGAACACGTCGTTCTGGCCAAGGCCATCGGGCAAGGCCGCCACCTTGGAAATCTTGTAGTAAACGAACAGGGCGGCGCCCACCCAGTAGAACAATATGGAAACAGCACAGCCAAGCACCATGGAGAGCACACTGGAGCGGTTGGCCGCCTTCACGTCTTTGCAGCTCAGGTAGCGCTGCACGAACTGCTGGTCGCAACCGCGAATGGCGATTTCTAGAACGGCATAGGCAAAGCCCGCCGACACCAAGGTACGTGCGTTAGAAATATCGAAACTGGCATCCCACCACTTGGTCTTGCCCGCCTCGCTTGCAAGGGCCGCCATTTCGCCAAAGCCACCGACGGCATTGGCGATTAAAACCAGCACCAAAACGCCGCCGCCAAAGAACACGCAAAACTGCATCACGTCGGTCCAGATAACCGCCTTGATGCCGCCAAACCAGGTGTAGAAAATGGCCACCGCCGCAGACACCACAATGGCAAGCTTCAAGTCGATGTGCAAAATCTGGGCCAGCACCAGGGATGGCGCGTACAGCAGAATTCCCGTGCGGAGCAGAAGGTGCATACAATAGAAAACCGCCGCCAGGCGGCGCACCGCCTTGGAACCGAAACGGACTTCGAAAAGCTCGTAGGCGCTGTTGATTCCGGACGTGCGGAACCTGGGGATAAACACGAAGCCCACCACAATAATGCTAAGGAGCGCACCTATCTGGAACATGAGGAAGGTCATGTTGTCGCCATAGACATCGGCGGGAGCTCCCAAGAAGGTGGTGGCGCTTACAGAGGTAGCGATAAGGCTTATGCCCACGGCAATCCAAGGCATGGACCCGCCACCGAACATGTATTCCTTGAGGTTCTTGTTGCCACGGGAAACCCAGAGGCCGATAAACAGGGAAACTAAAAGGTACGCGGCGAGAACCGCCCAATCCAAAACAGTGAACAATTTCGCCCCCTAGTCAAGCGGCTCTAGGCCGTTTCTGTGTATTGGATAACCTGGTTACGGCCGCCTTCCTTGGCCTTGTACAGGGCCTGGTCCGCAAAGTTCACGGCCTTCATCATGTTGTCCTTGAATTCCGGAGTCACGAGGAACGCACCGATACTGATGCTCACCCGGAGAGGCGTGGCCTGGTGTACTTCAAATTCCAAATCCAGCACGGCCTTGCGGATACGCTCCGCCGTTTCCATCATGCCTTCGGGCGTGGTATCTACAAGACCCACCACAAGTTCTTCACCGCCGTAGCGGGCCACCACGTCGATATCCTTGCGAACCTCCCTGAGCAGGGTCTTTGCAATCCCGATAATCACCATATCGCCCACGCCGTGACCATAGGTATCGTTCACGCTCTTGAAATGGTCGATATCCATCATCAGCACGCCGATATTGTACTGGCGTCTGTCGGCACGAATCTTTTCGGTGCGCAGGGCGTCGGGCAGGGTCCGCTTGTTCAAAAGGCCCGTCATGCCGTCGCGAGTAGCCTCGTCTTTCTTGGTCTCGAACTGGCTTGCCCTGGCGTAGGCAAAACCCGCCACTCCGGCAAAGGCCTTCAGAAGCTGCATTTCGTGTTCGGTGTAACGGCCAGAGGTCCGGCTCTCGAGGCAGATAGCCAGTTCCGCCTGACCCGCATTGTTGTCCGTAGAAATGGGCATCACGAACAGCTGGCGGAAATCCAAGTTCTTGTTTTCGCGGTTGTCTATGCGGGGAATGTACTGGCTGGAGCTAGAACTGAAGAACCGTTCTACAGGACGTTTCTGGAAAAGCGCCAACACCGCAAGGCCCTTGTCCGAAAGGGTGAACTTTTTATTCTGGAACTGTTCGCTGTCGATACCGTCGGCGCAGACCACATGGCCTTCACGTTCCTTGTGGGTATCCACCTGGTCCTGCTTGTCCAGGGCCAAAAGCATCATGCGGTCGTAAGGAATATTCTGCTTGACGTAGTCGAAAATCTGATTGTAAATGTCCTTGACGGACATGGTCTGGAAAAACTTGTGCTGGTAGCTGTACAGAATGCTGAACTGGTGCTGACCGATAAAATTCTTTGCCGAAACGAAGCACTTGTAATAAAGGGCAAACAGGGTGCTTGCGATGTGGGTAAGGGCCTGGACCGTCGATTGGTTGAAGGCGTTGGGGTACAGCGAATCTATCACCAGAGCACCAATGCGGTTCTTGCCCTGGTCCAAAATGGGTACCGCAGCAAGGGACTTGATCATGGGATTGTCGATATAGTACAGCAGCGCCTTTCCGCCAGAAAGGTCGCCTTCCAGCAGGCGTTCCACGTCTATGTTGAAAAGCTGGCCGATAAGTCCAGAAGTTTCGGTCACTTTTACATCGGAAGCTATCTGGACGCTGGGGTCTGCACTATAGACCCGGATCCCCCATTCCTTGTTGCTGTTCAATGAAGAGAAAATGACCAAAGAGTGGACATTGGGAATGACCCTTTTTAGCCCGTGGAGCAAATCGGTCATGGACTTGTTCACGTCGGCATTTGCACGGGCCCAGACCTGGTTCACCTTCAGGGTAGAATTGGGTTCGTTGAATTCAGAAGATTCGTCCTTGATGGAGTTCCGAAGTTCCGGAGTCACCGCAGGGGCAAGGCCCGTGGCCCTCATGGCACGGGTCACCACCGGAAGGCTCGCCGTCTTGCTGCCAGGAATACGGGGCAGGTTAATATAACCGAGAGCTACAGCAATACCTGCCACAGGGATAAAGAACAGGAACATCCCTCCCTGGAATGCGGTGCCTAAAAAAAGCCCCGCCACAAAAAACAACACACATGCCACCAACATTCAAAAACCTCTACAGCCTAAACGAGCGGTACAACATGGTAGAAGCCAAAGCCCCAAACACCAGGTGGCTTATCCAGGCACCCATGAAGGGGGAAAGGGCTCCATTCTCGCCCATTTTCAGTCCAATCCGTTCCAAGATATAATAGCTAAAAACAAGCAGCAGGCCAATGCCGAATTTCTGGGAAAGCCCTCCAGAGCGGGTATAGCGGTGACAGAGGGCGGCACCGATCAAAAGCACAATCAAGTTCATCCAGTGGGCAGACCGCTTAAAATACAGGGCAGTCTCCATGGCACGGGTGTCTTCGCCAGAGCGTTTTAACACCTCGATACGCTTGAGGACCATCTTGGAGTCCATCTCGTCGGGAACCTGCCGCTCGTTGATCAGGTCTTCGGGGCGGGTGCTGACCTTGTCCACCAGTTTTTCCTTGGTAAAGGGAAGCACTGTTACGGAACCATCCTTATTGAAAATTCTATGATGGCCCCGCTCGAAAAGCCAGTAGCCTATGCCTTCTTCTTCGGCCCAGGTCACGGTCTTGGCATCAAAGCGCTCCACCAGGTGCCCCTGGTCCCGCAAAAGCAGCACCACGTCGCGCCCCAGTTTCCTGTCGCCGGAATAAAGCCTAAAGAACCAGCTGGCCCTTTCACTGTCGATAAAGGTAAAATTGCTCTTTTCCTTGATACGCGGATTCTTCTTTTTCTGGGCGTTGGTCTCCATGATTTCTAGGCGCTTGTGGTTCGCGTCGGGCAACCAAAGCTCGCTCATCTCGTAGGCACCAAGAGAAACCAATATACCAAATACAAATATGGGCATCAGCGTGCGGAAGGGGTTTTGGCCAGAACTCTGCATGGCACTCATTTCCAAGTGTCGGGTCATGTTGCCCACAGAAGCAAGAACTGCGATAAACAGCGCCACCGGCGTAATCAGGTAAAGAATGTAGGGCAGGTAGCTGATGTAGTAATCGTACACCGACTGCACATCGCGGGCAAGCCAGGTCTTGATGTTACCCACAAAGTCAATCACCACGAACATGAAGATAGCGCCCACCACCACGATGAGAAACATCTTCAAGAAATTGCGTATGAGATAGCGGGAAAACTTCATCCGAACCTCTTCGTAAACTTCTTGAAGAATCCGCCCACCGCACGAACCGCCCTGAAGAACTTGGAATCTCCGGAGAAGCGGTCACGGACCATGGCCACCGTGATGAAAATACCGAATGCGCCAATAATGATGTTGGAAGCCCACATGGCAAGCTCCGGCGAAATAATCAGGCGGTCCGCCAGGTTCTCGCCGCCAATCAGGCAAATCCAGTAAATGACGAAGAATGCAAGACTGTAGAGAATGCCCGTGCCGATACCGCCCTTGCGGGCCATGATCCCGAGAGGGGCACCGATAAGCACAAAGATGAAACAGGCAAAGGAGGTGCTGAACTTCTTGTGGATTTCAACCAGGTACTGGGCCTGGCGCTTTTCTTCCACCTCCATACGGCCCCGAAGGCGTTCCGTGGTACGCAGCACGCCCTGCTCCTGGGCTCGAACCCTCGGGAACATCCTGGAACGACGCTGGGCATCGTCTTTGATGGCCTTGCGTGAACTGTCGGGAACAATACTATCGCTTTCAACCAGACGGCACGTAGACATAAGAGAAGAAAGTCTTGTCTCCTTGGCGTAGTCTGCCAAAGAATCGTAATTGTGCCTAGCCTCTTCCACAACATCCATCATCATTTCCACCGGCATCTCGCGGTCGCTTCGGTAACTGCGACTCCGGCGCTCTAGACGGTCATCTACGTTCTCCATGGCCAGGTCCTGAGAATAGAACCTGATGCGGAAATAGTTTTCGGGATTGTCCGGATCCACCATGTGGGTCTCGCCGCTCCGGAGCTTGAACATGAGGGTCGCCCCGTTGTCCACATAATCAAGAGTGGCACTGTCGGCGTAAACAATACGGGGAGCGCCCCGCCGTTCCATTTCGTACACCTGTATCCCATACAGGGTTCCCGACACCTGGTCAATGCGGCTCACCCACAGCTGCACATCGGGAAACTGGGTTATCAGGCGGCCTTCGTCGATAAACACGTGGGGTTTCTTTCTAGAAACGGCGTTCATCAGTTCTACGGAACGGTGGTTCGCCTCGGGCAAAACCCAGTTGTTGAACAGCACCATGAGTACCGCTATGAGCATAGCCACAAGCATCACCGGACGCATCAGCGAAAGTGGGGACATTCCCGCCGCTTTTACCGCCGTAATCTCCTGGTCCCCGGAAAGCCTACCGAAAGACATGAGGCAGGCTACAAGTACCGCCATGGGAATAGACAGCGAAAGCATCCAGGCCAGGTTCAGCACGAAAATTTCCAGAACCGTAGAAGCCGGAAGCCCCTTGGAAAGCACATTGTCCAGAATCTTTACCAGAAAGTCCACCACGAACAAAAACGTGATGCCGAAAAGAGCCGCCAAAAAGGGGCCTATCTGCTCTTTCAAGACATAACGGACTAAAATCATTTTTCCGATGAATTTCTTTTTTCTAATTTGATAGCTGAAAATTAGAATTAACCAAAGAAAAAAAATGAACCTTTTTCAAAAGTCAGCCCCAATACTCTGCCTTTTTGCCATGGCCATCGGACTTGGCGCGTGTTCCTCGGACCGCGGGAAAGTAAGCCATGCGGAATTCTGCAAGAACAAGTACGTAGCGGCCGAAGAACTTTTCAAGAAACAAAAATACGGCAAGGCCCAAGACAAGCTAGAAGAAATCCTCAGCCTCTGTGCGGGCACGGGCTATATGGAACAGAGCCAGTTCCTGCTGGCCGAAAGCTATTTCAACCTGGAAGAATGGATTGAGGCCCGTGGCGAGTACGGTTCCTTTGTCTTGAATTTCCCGGGCTCACCCTTTATCGAGACCGCAGAGTTCCGCAAGGCCATATCCTCTTTCAACATCGAGTTCAAGGTGGCCCGAGACGAATCCAACACCACCACCGCCATGAGGGACTTTGAACGCTACCTGTCCAACTACCCCGACTCCCCCCTTAGGGATTCCGTCAACTACTATTACGGACTACTGGTAGAACGTATGGCCGAAAAAGAATTCCAGACAGCAAGACTCTACTACCGCATGGACAAGTACCAGGCTGCTGTCATCTACCTTAAGGAATTCCTGGACACCTACAAGGTGAGCAAGCGCCGCAAGGACGCCTTCAAGATTATCGTGGATTCTTACATAGAGCTGGACCAGTTCGAGCCCGCCCGCAATTACCTCACCATGATGCGTGGCGAATTCGCGGGTGACGACGATATGGAAAAGATCTTCAAGAAAAACGAAAAGAATATTGCTAGCGCCGAAAAAGATTTCGAAAAGCGTATGAAAAAAGATTCCAAGAAAAAGAAAGAAGACAAAGAAGACAAGGAAATGACAAACTAGCCTTATGGTTTCCCTTGCAAAAAAAATTCTGTGTCTTGCATTCGTGCTTACGGTAACATCCCTTGCGGAAACCGAAAACAGCATGGACATTCACGACAATTCCAGAATCGCCTTGTTTTTGCAGCCGGGAATTTCCTTTCTCAGCTTTGACCAGCGGGAATACTTTCAAGACGCCATCGACACCATCCATCACGAATTCCTGACTCAGGCCCTAGACAAGCGGGACAGCGCCAACGTGGCCAAGCAGGACTTTCAGAAGGTGAATTTCTGTTTCCCGATTTATGCGGGGCTGCAGTTCCAGCTGCGGCAGGACCATTTCGTAAGCATAGGCGCAGGCTACATTCACGACAACGAATCCGTCGTACTTGTAGACCAGAACAACCGCTCCCACCACTACAGCTATACCATCCAGGGGTTCCCGCTTTTTCTGGAATATCGGTTCGCCATCCCAGTGAACCTGATGTCACTCAGTAACGAAAGCCTTTTCAGTATCGCCTTGCGTTGGTACTGGACGCTCCCCCACACCGAAATTTACACCAGCTGGGGCAAGCTCGCCGCAGAGACTCCTTATTACGGCTCCGGATTCGGGCTCAGCATCGGCTACCTGCTGTTCAACTGGAAAAGCCTCTACGTTTATGGCGACCTGGGGTACAGCTACATTTCGGTCAAGTCCAAAAAGCAGTATGCCGATATCGTGCCCGACGGCCCCGAAGAAAAGGCCAAGTGGAACATCGGTGGAATCCAACTGCAAATCCGCGTAAGCTTTGGCGCCTGGAATAAGCCCGTGGTCATAGAAGACAGCACGGCTACGACGGACAGCACCGTTGTTGCAGGGGACAGCAGCAAAACTGTGGGTAAGGACGGCGCGACAGCCGATTCGGCAGGTGTAAAAAGCGCCGCCACCGCAAAGGACAGCAGCGCAGCCGCACAAGAAGGCACAACCGCAGGCAAGGAAAGCGCGACCATCGTTACAAAGGACAGCGCCGCACCTTCAAGCGCCGAAAAACAGCAGACGACTCCGGAGACAAAACAACCTGCAAGCGAGCCCGCAAAAGTGAACGAGCAACCCGCACGCCCAAGCGCCGAAGCTCGGCCGGAGTAGGCCATGAGCATACTGCCCGGCGAAAAGCTCCGCTACGCGGAAACACACTTCAAGTTCAGGTTGCCCTGGTCCCTGCTGTACAGGCCCTGGCCCGAAATTTTCACGGACGCACCGTTCCAGTTTGTGCCGGGCAAAACGCCCCTGCTGTGGATTGTGGTGCGGGACGCCCACCGGTTTCCAGTCACCATCAAGAGCCTAGAAATTTCGATTCGGCGCCTAGGCGAAAACAGCCCCGACGAAACCAGGCGTTTTGACCACCTGGAACTGAAAGCGGACCAGCCCTTCCACTTTTTCCCCGTAGGAATCGGTGCGCTGGAACCCGGCCTCTACGAGATTTTCCCGAAGGTCGTTGCGTGCCGCAACGGCAAGGAACGAACCTTCCAACGCTGGAACTTTCCGGGCCTGAAACCCTCGCCGCTGAAAATCCAGGTGTTCCGGCACGAGCTTCCCAAACCCGAAGGATATGCCGCCGGCGAAATGCACTGCCACACCTACTATTCGGCGGACCATGTGGAATATGGAGCAAGCCCTGCCGTGATGCAGCAGGCGGCAGAGGCCGTAGGACTCGACTTCGTGAACTTTACGGACCACGCCTACGATTTCGCCTTCACCGTCGAGGACTACACCAAAGAAGCCCCTTCGGCATCGGCGCGTTTCCAGAACCTGAAAGACGAAATCGCCGCACTCCCCGCAAAGCCGCTCCTCATCGCCGGCGAAGAAATCTCCGCAGGCAACAGCAAGGGTGAAAACGTGCACATGACCGCCTTCGGGCCCAGCGCCTACCTGCCTGGCCTCGGCGACTGCGGCCGCTACTGGCTCAACAACAGGCCCACGCTCCCCATCGGACGCATCCTCGAAATGACGGACGCACCCTGCTTTGCCGCACACCCCCTGCAGCAGATGGGAGCGCTTGAAAAATTTATCTTCCGCAGAGGCTACTGGAAAACTGCAGACCTGCACCTAGACGCAAAGCACCCCGTTCGCGGCATCCAGTTCTGGAACGGAATCCGCGACGAAGGATTTAAACTGGGTCGCGCCTGGTGGATTGACGAACTGGGCAAAGGAAACTTCCTACTCCCCATCGGCGGAAACGACGCCCACGGCGACCTAAACGACACCACCTTCGTGCGCCTGCCGCTTTTCTCCCTGGGGAACAACCACCACCACGTCTTCGGAAAAGTCCGCACCGTCGTGAAAGGGGGAAGCCTCCCCCTCGCGTCCGCCCCTTGTCATCCCCGCGACCCTCTTTGTCATCCCCGCGAAGGCGGGGATCTCCTAGCGGCTCCCGCTACCCCCTCTGCGGGGACACCCCGCAACGCCCCCTCGCTGGAATCATTGCAGCAGGCCTTCGCAGGCGACAACTGCTACATCACCGACGGACCCGCCCTCTGGTGGGATCGCGAGGTCGATGCTGTAAAATTCCACGCCCAGAGCACCCAGGACCTGGGCGGCGGATTCCGTTACATACGCATCTATGGCCGCCGCATTCTTGCGGGCGGCAAGTGGGCCGCCAAAGAAGAAATTTGCCCCGAAAGCCTCGTGGCCGCAAGCCAAAACGAGACCATCGCGGTCCACAGCTCAGGCTACGCCTACTTGCGGGCCGAATGCGAAACCGCCACGGGCCGTTTCGCCATGACCTCCGCCGCCCTATGCGAGCACTAACCCATTGACCGTCAAACGGTTACAAAAAAGACGCCTTTTTTGTTATAATTCAGCGTCTGACAAAAGCAAAATCAAGCCTCCGGCGGCAGTTCAAACAGGCCCCTGCAATTGCTATATTGGGACTCACAAAAGAACAACAAAACAAGAAGTCTCAGCCCGCACTACTACGGCAATTCGGGCGAGCAAAGAGGAAAAATGATTAACGCATGGAATGGCTTTGAAGGCGGACTCTGGCAAAGCGAAATTAACGTCCGCGATTTTATTCAGCGCAACTACACCGCCTACGACGGAGACAAGTCCTTCTTGGCGGGCCCGACGGACGCCACCCAGAAACTGTGGGACGAACTGCAGAGCCTGCAGGCCGAAGAACGTAGGCACGGCGGCGTGCTGGACATGGACACCGACATCGTCTCCACCATCACGAGCCACAAGCCGGGCTACATCAACGAGCGTCTCAAGGATCTGGAAAAGGTCGTGGGCCTGCAGACCGACAAGCCGCTCAAGCGCGCCTTCATGCCCTTCGGCGGCATCAAGATGGCCGAAGAAGCTTGCCAGCAGTACGGCTACAAGCCGAACGCCGACCTCCACAAGATCTTTACCGAATACCACAAGACCCACAACCAGGGCGTATTCGACTGCTACACTCCCGAAATCCGCGCCGTCCGCAAGGCCCACCTACTCACCGGCCTCCCGGACACCTACGGTCGCGGACGTATCGTAGGCGACTACCGCCGCGTGGCCCTTTACGGTATCGACTACATCATCAAGCAGAAGCAGAACGACCTCGCCCACGTGGGCGACGGCACCATGACCGACGACGTGATCCGCCTTCGTGAAGAAGTGGCCGAACAGATTCGCGCCCTGCAGCAGATGAAGGTGATGGCCGCAAGCTACGGCTTCGACATTTCCGAACCGGCAACCAACGCCCACGAAGCCTTCCAGTGGCTCTACTTCGGCTACCTCTCCGCCATCAAGACCCAGAACGGTGCCGCCATGAGCGTTGGCCGTATCTCTACCTTCCTGGACATCTACATCGAACGCGACCTCAAGAACGGCACCCTCACCGAAAGCGAAGCCCAGGAACTCGTGGACCACATAGTCATGAAGTTCCGCATGGTCAAGTTCGCCCGTATCGAAAGCTACAACCAGCTCTTCAGCGGCGACCCGGTGTGGGCCACCCTCGAAGTGGGCGGCATGGGCCAGGACGGACGTTCCATGGTCACCAAGAACGACTTCCGTTTCTTGCACACCCTCGAAAACATGGGCCCCTCTCCGGAGCCGAACCTCACGGTGCTCTACACCAAGCGCCTGCCCGAAAACTTCAAGGAATACGCCGCCTACATTTCTGTGACGACCAGTTCCATCCAGTACGAAAACGACGACGTGATGCGTCCCATCTGGGGTGACGATTACAGCATCTGCTGCTGCGTGTCTGCAACGCAGACCGGCAAGGAAATGCAGTTCTTCGGTGCCCGCGCAAACCTCGCCAAGGCCCTCCTCTACGCCATCAACGGCGGCAAGGACGAAAAGGGCGGCCTGGTGCCCGGTATGCAGATCGGTCCGGAGCTCGCGCCGATTACCAGCGAATTCCTGGACTACGATGAAGTGATGCACAAGTACGACATCATGCTGGAATGGCTCGCGGGTATCTACGTGAACACGCTGAACCTGATCCACTACATGCACGACAAGTATTACTACGAAGCCGCGGAACTCGCCCTCATTGATACCAATGTGCGCCGCACGTTCGCGACAGGTATCGCAGGCTTCAGCCATGTGGTCGACAGCCTTTCTGCCATCAAGTACGCGAAGGTGAAGGTGGTCCGCGGCGACGACGGCCTTGCCAAGGACTTCGTGGTGAAGGGAGACTTCCCCAAGTACGGCAACGACGACGACCGCGCCGACGAAATCGCCGTGTGGCTCCTGAAGGAATTCATCGCGAAGATCAAGAAGCACCACACCTACCGTAACGCCGAACCCACGACTTCTATCCTTACGATTACCAGTAACGTGGTGTACGGAAAGGCCACCGGGGCACTCCCCGACGGACGCCCGGCAAACGCCCCCTTCGCTCCCGGTGCAAACCCGAGCTACGGCGCCGAAAAGAACGGGCTCCTGGCATCTCTCAATTCCGTGGCGAAGCTCCCCTACGAATACGCTCTGGACGGCATCAGCAACACGCAGACCATCAGCCCGAATGCTCTTGGCCATAGCGACGACGAACGCGCCCAGAAGCTGGTGACCGTCATGGACGGCTACTTCGCCCAGGGTGCACACCACCTGAACGTGAACGTGTTCGGCGTGGAAAAGCTGCTGGACGCCCAGGCTCACCCGGAAAAGGCAGAATACGCGAACTTCACCATCCGCGTTTCCGGCTACGCCGTCAAGTTCCTCTCCCTCACGAAGGAACAGCAGGACGACGTGATTAGCAGAACCTGCCACGGCGTGCTGTAAGACCTGGAATAATTTGTCTTATGAACCTTAAGCAAATGGAAGATGGCTTCCGGATGATCCTCACCGGCATGGGTGAGGATCCGAACCGCGAAGGATTGCTGGAAACACCCCGTCGTGTGGCGAAGATGTACGCCGAACTCATGACGGGACTTTCGGGTGAAATGAAAGCCGAGGATATCCTCAAGACGCGCTTTCACGAAAAGTACGACGAGATGATTATCGTGCCGGACATCGAGTTTGCCAGCATGTGCGAACACCATTTTCTGCCGTTTACGGGCAAGGCCCATGTGGCCTACATTCCGGGCGACTGCGTAGTGGGCCTTTCCAAGATTCCCCGAGTGGTGGAGTTCTATGCTCGCTTCCCGCAAATTCAAGAGCGTATGACCCGTCAAATTGCGGAACTCATCCAGAAGGAACTGAACCCGAAGGGCGTGGCTGTTGTACTGGAAGCATCTCACATGTGCATGACCATGCGCGGGGTGAAAAAGCCCGGCGCCACCATGGTCACGACCCAGCTTTTGGGCAGGTTCAAGACCGACGAGAAGACCCGTGCGGAATTTATGTCCCGCATATATGCCCCTCGGTAAGGTTTTCCCTTTTACTTTTTTCTTACGGCATTGCCTGCCTTCGAAAAAAAATATAATTATTGATGAGAGACTAACCCCATTTTGTTGGTTGTTGAATTATGAACGCTGCTATTCTTACTAACGAGTTTCCGCCGGAAATTTACGGCGGTGCAGGTATTCACGTCAAGTTCCTGACCCAGGAACTGGCAAAACTTTGTCATATAGAAGCCCGCTGTTTTGGCGACCAGAATATTGACGAGGACAATATCCGTGCGATTGGTTTCTCGCGGAAGTTGGGCCTGAACCCGAAGGACGACCGTTTTCAGAAAATTTTCAAGCCGTTGGACATCAACCTCCAGTGGGCGGCAGCCCTCGACAATATCGATGTCATTCACTGCCACACTTGGTATAGCCACTTTGGTGGAGTGCTTGCCAGTCGTCTTTTGCAGTGTCCGCTGATTCTCACTACCCACTCGCTGGAACCCCACCGCCCCTGGAAGGCGGAACAGCTGGGCGATGGCGGCTATGCCATGAGCTGCTGGATTGAACGCACGGCTTACGAGGCTGCCGACGGCGTGATTGCTGTAAGCCAGGGCATGAAACGGGACGTGATGAAGCTTTACGGCGTGCCCGAAGACCGGGTGAAGGTGATTTACAACGGCATCGATCCGGACTTTTATGCTCCGACTTTCAACGAAGATATTTTGACTAAGTGGGGGGTGGACCCGAAACGCCCTTACGTGCTGTTTGTGGGACGCATTACCCGCCAGAAGGGCATCAGCCAGCTGATCCAGGCCATTCCGCAAATCGACAAGAGCGCCCAGGTGGTGCTTTGCGCCGGCGCTCCCGATACCATCGAGCTTGCCGACGAGTGCAAGGACCTCATCGAAGAGGTGCAGAAGACCCGCGACGGCGTGGTGTGGATTCAGGAAGCGGTTCCTCACGAGGAACTTCGCGTGCTTTACAGTCACGCTACCGTTTTCGCGACCCCTTCGCTTTACGAGCCCTTCGGTATTATTAACCTGGAAGCCATGAGCTGCGGCACTCCGGTGGTAGGTTCTGCGGTGGGAGGCATTCCCGAAATTATCGTGGACGGCGAGACCGGATTTTTGGTGCCCTTGAAGCATGTTTCCGAAACGGACTTTGACCCGGCAGACCCCAAGGCGTTCCAGACGGACTTTGCAAGCAAGCTGAACAAGATTCTTGAAAATCCGGAACTGGCAAAGAAGATGGGCGAAGTGAGCCGCAAGCGGGCCATCGACGTGTTCAGCTGGAAGTCCATTGCCAAGCAGACCTTCGACTTCTACGCCGAATGTATCGAGCGGTACAAACGCGAAGGCAAGCGGTAATCTTTAAATGTGTAGTGAGTTATGGGTTATGAGTTGCGAGTAGCGTCCGGTCTCTGATTTACAGCGCATCTTGTCTACGTTACATCTCATAACTGATGACTGATAACTCATTACTAATTTCACATTTCATTCCCTGCTTTCTGTAATCCGTTCTACAATCCCTTCTACCGTGAGCAACTCCGGCAGCACGATTTGCTTGGTGGCGTCTCCGGCGGGGTAGATGGCGTAGGCAGGCACCCCTGATTTTTCCATACTTTGCAGAAGTGCGTTGACTTCGGGAGTTTCCCGGGTCCAGTCCGCCTTTACAAGGGCCACGTTCAGGCTGTCCATGGCGCGGACAAAGTCTTCGTCTTCAAGGACGGCGGCTTCGTTGGCCTTGCAGGTGAGGCACCAGTCGGCGGTAACGTCGATAAAGACGGTGCGTTTCGCCTTGGCAAATTCTTCGATGAGAGCAGGGCTGTAGCGGAGCCACCCGTCTTCGGTCATTTGCTGTTGCATGCGGGCGTTAAAGGTGGCGATGGCCGCCCGCTCGTATTCGGGAGCGATTCCTGCAAACCAGAGGGAGAACAGTGCGACGCTACTGAGAATGACTACCGCAACTTCGCGGATGAAGGCGGTTCCCGGTTTTGCGAATTTCCCGAGCAGAACAGAGCAGGCGATGCTTGCGATAGCGACGGCGGCAAAAAGTTCTACGCCTGTAACTCCCGCCTGCTCATTTACAATCCAGAAAAGCCAACCTACGCTTGCAAGCAGCAAGACGCCCATTACCCGTTGCAGATGGACCATCCACACGCCAGGTTTCGGGAAAACTTTAAGTACGCCGGGGAAGGCACTCACCAGCATATAGGGGAGGGCAAGACCAAGGCCTGCTGCGCTAAAGAACAGGAACAGGATTGGCGTGGTCTGCGTGAAGGCGAACCCCATGGCGGTACCCAGGAAGGGCGCGGAACAGGGAGTGCTCAGGAGCACCAGGAGCGCGCCTGTAAAGAACGCTCCCGCAAGTCCGGACTTTTGGCCTGCGCTGTCCATCTTGGTGGTGGTGCTCCAGGGAAGCCAGATTTCAAAGACTCCGAAAAAGCTCATGGCAAAAGCGGTCAGGATGACCACCATGAAGGCGATAAAGCCTGCGCTCTGGAACTGCATCCCCCAGCCCGCGGACCCGCCGCCGGCCTTGACGGCGGCGACAACGGCGGCCAGCACCCAGAAGCTCACCAGGATGCCCGCCGTTGTGGCTCCTCCCAAAGCGAGGAGCCGTCCGCGGCTTTCTCCCGCCTGTTTGATCAGGCTGAAAAGCTTCAAGGAGAGCACCGGCAGAACGCAGGGCATCAGGTTCAGGATGATCCCGCCCACGAAGGCAAAGAACAGCAGGAGCGCAATACCGGCGGAGGCACCGTCGGCAAGCCCGGTTCCACTGCCTGCGCCGTTCTCCCTGGCGTCTGCACGACTTTCGCCTGTGCGACCTTCGACCGCACCTATTTCAGAATCGTTTTTTTTTACGCCAGCGCCTACCGCACCACCGTTTAACGATCCGTCTAATGAGATGGTCTTGCTTGCGGGAGCGAGGCAGATGGAGTTGTCGCAGGCCTGGTAATTGAAGGTGACGGTGGTACCAAGACTGTCGTAGTTTGTTCCGTCAACTGCTTTTACCGGAATCTGGACGGAAAATGTCCCGCGGAAAGTCCAGATTTCCAGTTCCAGGGCTTCGTTGTATTCCTTGATGGGTTCTGGCCAAACCGCTTCGCCGAACTCAAGACCTTCGGCCTTGGCTTCGACAGAGGATGGTTTCAAGAATTCGTCGGTGACCTTGTTGGCGTTTACATGCCACTTGTCGGGGACGGTCACGGTTATGGTAAGGGTTCCGCCATCTTTCAACGCCCCTGCCGAATACTCCATCTGCATATCGGGAGGAGGCATGGAATTCATGTTGAATTCCTGGGCGAAAACAGTCGTTGCAAACACCAGCAGCAGGTAACAATATTTTGCAAAGAGGCAACAATTGTTTGAATCTTGACAACAGTTGTTTGCCATTTTTTCAAAAATTCGTTTTTTCAGATTCAATTTCATAAATTTTCGCCGTCAAAATACAGAGGGGAACCATGAAGCAACCGGGCAAAGACAAAGATACAAAAAACGACAAGTGGATAGAAGAGGCGTGGAAAGCACACTCCCCTCAAATTTACAACTTGTGCAGGATGAGTTGCGAGAGTAGCGAGGATGCCAAGGATGTTTTTCAAAACATCGCCCTGCGTTTTTTCAAATGCGCAAAGAGCATAAAATATGGAGATTCCGTTTTTCCTTGGCTATTTCGGGTTTTTAGAAATTGTTTCTATGATTATGTCCGTTTCCGTCAAAAAATGATGCCGTTTTCTATAGCCTCAGATGTAGTGGGGGACTACATGGCCCTGCCTGCCGAAAGTTCGGTGTTTTATCGGGAGGGAAATCAAAAAAATGACGAATTGCAGCGAGTGGTCAATTCCCTTTCTAGGAGCGATAGAGAACTAATCGATATGACATTCCACAAGGGCTTATCCACAGAAGAATTGAGCGTCCTATACGGGGTGTCTTTTAGTGCTATAACCAAAAGGAGAAAATCGGCCATTAAAAGAGCCCGGAATGTTTTGCTGGGCTAGTGCATTTTTGTAATTTTGTAAAGTGCCTTTAATGCGGTTATTTTTTGCCTTGTTGCTTTTAACAAGCACTGTTCTGGCCGACGAGTGGAAAGTCTTTTCCCAACCATCGCCGGTATACTCCGCTATTCCATACGATTCGGGTTATGTCTTGGCCACAGGTGGTGGCGTCCAGTTTTCGACACCTAGAATAAAAAGACTTTGGACTTCTGCAGATGGCTTAGGCGCCACTTCCTTTTTGGGTATTGCGCAGACAGATGCTAAAATATTTGCCGTTTCGGAATATGGTTTAGTTGCGGCATTCGATAAGAAAACCTCTAGCTGGAGCATTGCAAACCGTTCTTATCTGAATAAGAAAGTTCAAGTGGTTCCTGGCCAGGTTATATCGAAAAAAAACAATTTGGTTATCGCCTTTGAAGATTGTTTGGCCTTTTTTGATACCGATCAAAGTTCGTTTATTCTGACGATAGATAAAATCGGAAATACCTCGCTGGTTACTAGGTCGCCTCAAAAAATTTCCATTAAGGATGATTCGCTATTTGTTCTTCTGGGAACCGAAGTGTATGGTCGCAAAATGAATTGGGCTAATATGGGAGCCGACGTGCGGCTGGTAGACCCGACTTCGTGGGTCAAGAAAAAAAATATTAGTGATGCTGACCGTTTTTTTGAAAGTCAAAAACAGGACGTTTCAAAGATCGAACGGGAAACGCTTTTTAACAATTATGCGCTGGATAGTGTCTACGAAATGACAGCTGTTTCAGGAGGGGGAATTGTTGCCGCTACATCAAATGGGTGGATGGCGTACAGTGATGGGTACAATTGGCTAAACAGCGTCCCGATTTGGAATGGTGTGGGGAGTTATACCGGGTCTTATGACAACCGGATGAAAGTTCTGTCTGCCCTGGATAATGGCTTATTGCTCGCCCATGTGTGGGGAATGGGCTTTTTCCTTTTTAAGGATAACGGATATACCCTCTTTAAGACCTGGACTCCGCAAGACGAGAATAGTTGCCTAGATGAATACTTAGATGATTATACCGTTGCCATAGGGACAACTGCCGCCCCGGATAGTTCCGGATTTTTGGTGGCGACATCTGGCCAAAAAAATTATGGCCTAGCATATATCACAAAAGACGGCGATATCAGTTGCCTCTCTGAAATAGGTTCCTCCCCTATTGTCGGAACTCTTGTGGCAAAGACTGATGCAGAAACGGGAGAATGGCTGGTGTATGTTTCCTCTAGGGAGGCGTTTTATGTTTCATTGGGAGGTTCATTAGACGTCTTCCGGTTGCCGCCACCCTCAAAAAATGGGGGTAGATTGTCGGTTTCCGAAAAGAAAAATTACGCCACACCCGGTGGAAAGGCTCCCTTGGATTTCGTTTTTGACAAAGATGACAATGCTTTATGGATGGTTACCGTTGGAAGTCTCGCCTACATGGATGAAGATAGGGATACCCTTGTTCAGCCTAGCTCGACAAAAGGATTGATTGGTGCCGAGTATACCTCCATGGACAGAGATGTTCAAGGAAATATCTGGCTTGGAACTGCCGATCAGGGCGTGTTTCGTTTGTCAAAGCGAAAGAAATCCAAGGATACTCTAGCGGTGGAACGATGGGCTACAGAGCAGGGATTACTGAGTAACAAGGTGCATGATTTGGCAATTGACCCTATTAAGGGTATGATTTGGTTTGCCCACGATGACGGCGTGACTCGCTATTCTCGCAAGGATTTGAGGAATGCCGAAAAGATGATGACATCTGAAGCTCCTGCTGAAGTAAAGGCTTACCCGAATCCATTCAGGCCCAAGCAGGGCCAGCGTCTGGTTATCGATAATATTTCAGAAGATTCTTTCGTAAGTGTTTATAATCGCGGCGGGGCGTTGGTAAAGTCGTTTTACGATAGCGACGTTTTGGGTGGCCGTGCGGAATGGGATGGGACCGACAATACCGGGAAACTTGTGGCTCCTGGAGTTTACCATTACGTGGTCCGCAAAGGGTCCAAGAAAAAAACGGGAAAAATTATATTGATTCATTAGAGGTTGGTGACAATGGGAAAGAAACAGTATTTGGTATTGGCAGCCGCATTAATGGCGCTGTTTTCTTGTGGATTGTTTTTGGCTTCTTGTGCCGGGCAGCGTCAAGGTGTTGTCTGCGACGAGATAGAATATCGCTATAACAGCATGTCCTATTCCCCGGACCAGCGCGCATTTATGGAAGAGGAACTTCGGGCCTGTCGCGAAGAAGAGGCCAAGAAAAAGCAGGGCTCGGCCGAGGCGCGCCGCAGCATTTATGAACGGTTTGCTTCTCAGGATACGACATCAAAAATCCATACGGCATCTGATTCTGCGGTGACGGTGGTGCCTCGGGATACTACGGCCGCCGTTCCCTCGGACAGTTCCGCTACGCCGAAGCCTGCGACCTTGCCGGATAGCACGACAACAGAAAACGTTTCTGCTATTGCAGACAGTTCCGCAACCGTAGATAGTACGGCTAGCGAGGTTCCGCAAGAATAATGGTCACGGTCCGCACACTTTCGGGTGATGAATTCTCGCCTGACCTTCCGGGACGCCTGCTGAAAATTGCAGGCGATATCCGTGCTGCCGGCGGCCGCGCCTTCCTGGTGGGCGGCTGGGTCCGGGACGCCATGCTGGGCAAGAGCTGCCGGGACTACGATATCGAAGTTTACGACATGGCGCAAGACGCCCTGGTGCCGCTCCTTTCGAAGTACGGCCGCACGAACCTGGTAGGCAAGGCCTTTGGCGTGATTCACCTGGCCATGAAAGGCCTGTCGTTGGACTTTTCCTTCCCCCGCACAGAGAACAAGGTGGGCTATGGCCACCGCGGGTTCGTGGTGCATACCGACGAAAAGCTCAGCTTCAAGGAGGCGGCCCTCCGCAGGGACTTTACCATCAATGCCATGGGCATGGAACTTCCGGAGCTGACCCTTTGCGACCCCTACGGGGGAGTGGAAGACCTGAAGGCCCACAGGCTAAAGCATGTGAGCGATGCCTTCGCCGAAGATTCCCTGCGAATTTTGCGGGGTGTGCAGTTTGCCAGCCGTTTTGAACTGACGCTTGCGCCAGAAACAGCGGAACTTTGCAAGAGACTTTCCTTGGAAGACCTTTCCAAAGAAAGGATTTACGAGGAGTTCAAGAAATGGCTCCTTAAGCCGGGCAAACCTTCTTTGGGCCTGCGGGCATTCCTGGAAATGGACCTGTTGCGGTTTTTCCCGGAGGTGAAACCCCTGGCTGGCAGCTACGAAAATCTGGGACAGTTCCTGGACAACATGTCCAGAAATGCGGCCGCCGAGCCCGAGGAATCCCGGATGGCGATGGCCTTTGCAGCGCTCCTTTCGGGGAATTCCTGTGCCGAAGACTGGGAGAAATTCCTGACGGGCATGACCAACGAGGTGAAGCTCCTGCGGAACGTTCCGAAGCTGTTGAAGTATACGTCTACGGTTTCTCCCGAGGGTACGTTTCCCGAAGATTCTGAGATTCGTCGGCTGTCCGTTGCGCTGGAAGGCCTGCGGGAATACAGCATTCTTGTTGTTTCTAACCCGATGTACGGCGAACAGGCTCGCTTAGCTTTTGTGGAGCGCTTGAAAACCCGCGCCATTGAGTTGGGAGTTTTTGAAAAAGCTCCGGAGCCTTATCTTACAGGCCGCTACCTGATGTCTCTCGGATTAAAGCCCGGCAAGCAGTTTGGGGACCTGATTCGTGAAAGCTTTGAACTCCAGCTAGACGGAAAACTGCAAGATGCTGAACAGGCCGAAGCTTGGGCCAAGGCCAAACTAGGCCTTTAGCAAACCCGTCCCTTTTAATTCCCGTTCAGTTTTGCAAGTAACTCGGAGGCCTGAGTGACCTCGTTCAGTATTGTTAAGATAAGGGCCAAGGAAAAGAAAATTAGTTTGCGCTTTTCAGACGGGATTTTTGAAACCTGATTCAAGATGATAAATACGAGAATCCAGTCGGTGACATAGAAAACCCTTTCGCCCGATGCATAGATTGTTGGGGAGAAAAACATCATGGCTTCGCAAAGGATAGCCACGATAAAGAGGATTGCGTTTTTTGTTCCGAGATGCTTTTGGATTAAAAACAGGGTGAAGGCCGTTGCCGCAAACCACCAAGTCATAGCAAGGATGTTCATTGGGGTCGCTTGCGCAAGGCTAGGGAAAACTTCGGGTCTGATAGCAGGGTCGATGTAGTTGATACCCATGTCGGCAAGCGGGGTGATTCCTGCCAGCGGAAGGAGCGCAACTGCAGAGAATAGCGCCGCTGTTACGATAACCGGCTTGCTTTTGGATGCTGCGGAAAGTAGGGCTGCAATCCAGATGAGCGCGAAGAAGATTTTGCCTTCGTTGGCAAAAGACGACAGCAGCCATTGGGCCGAAATAAAGGCGTGCTCCCCGACGGAAAGCTCCTTGAACGCGGGGAACCAGGTCTCTGTTTCGGCTGCGATTCTCAGGGAATTTCCGGGGGCGGTAAGGACAATGGCAAAAACGGCAAGTAAGACGGAGGATTCAACATAAAGCAGAGAAGAAACGGTTCTCTTTTGAAGCTTGTTGAAGATAATTCCACCCGCAAAGTAGGCCAACAAAAAAAATCCTATTTGTTCTATTGATGAGACGGCAAACAAGCCGAAGGGAATCGATGCAAGGATTTTTTTTGTGGAATCGGTGCTAGAAATAAAACAGTCCAAAGTGAGGTAAATGCACAGGAACGCGCTGACCAACGCCCAGGTGTAAAAGACGGAGCCGTTGACCCAGATGGCGGCGTGTCCGAAGGTGACTACGTCCATCATCAGGAATCCTGCGCAAGTCAAGAGAAACAGGCGCAGGTCGCTCCATGTGGGTTTTGCACCGACATCGCCGGGATTAATCTTCTTGAAAATCAGGAACACGAGGGTCGGGAGCATGGCGACCATGAAGGCATTTGCCACACGCCAGAACCAGATTCCCAGAGTAAAGGTGACGTAGATGGCAGTCTCTCCGCCGATGCGGCCTGTCCAGGTCAGGTAACGTTCCTTGAGGTATTCAAGAAACGACATGCTCCTAACACAGCTGTCAAAGAAGGCGTCGTCACCGTCGGAATAATGGATTTTGCAGAAAACGGCAAAGGCCGCTAGAAAAATGGCGCCGAGCGGGATGAGTTTTTTATACTTGGCTAGGCACATTCGCAGGCCCTATTTCCACTTGAACAGTCCCAGCAGCCCGAAGGGAACGGCAAACACGTTCATGGGCACCTGCATGATCTCGGTGACGGGGAGAGCCAGCAACAGCCGCTTGGAGTGGAGCTTCACAGCGGCGCAGGTGAGAAAAATCAAATCGCACAGGACCTTCACGCCCATGGGAACAGCAAACCAGGCGATAGGGAAGTCCGCGAAGGCCACCAAAAAAGGACTCACCAGAAGCCAGACCAGGAAGGTGTAGATAAGGGAAAGCGCCAGCGTGTAAAGGTGGCTGTCGTACTTAGTGCCGTTGCTGCTCCAACGTGCCCGCTGGAAGAACAGGGCCTTCAGGGAATCCACGGGGGCGGTGTCTATGAGGGCGTCGGCGCTCAGGTTGTAGCAGAACTCCACGCCCGGTTCCTTGATCATCTTGTGGATGAGCATGTCGTCGTCGCCACTGGAAAGGTTCACCAGGTCTCCGAAACCGCCCACCTTGAAGAACAGGTCCTTCTTGTAGGCGAGGCATGCGGCGCTGGCCAGCATAGGGTGGCCCAGGCTGAATCCCGCGGCCTCGATGGAGGTGTAGGCCAGGGTCTCGAGCCTCTGGTACTGATGCACGGGGCTCCAGCCGCCGGTGTTCCGCTTTGGCCCCTGCACGATGGCGATGTTCCCTTCGAACCTACCCGCCATGGAAGCAAGCCAGCGCTTGGTAGGTACGCAGTCGGCGTCCATAATCAGCAGGACTTCGCCGCGGGCTTCCTTGAAGCCAGCCTCCAGGGCCCGCTTCTTGGGGCTCTCTACTTTGGGGAGGTTCGGGTCCAGATGGATGGCGCGGAACTTGTCCCTGTGGGTCGCGACGAAATCGTCCAGGATTTTCCCCGTGGAATCGGTGGAGCGGTCGTCGACGCAGATAATCTCGTATTGTCCTGCGTATTCCTGGACGGCTAGGGCGTCCAGGGTCCGCTGCAAGAATTCTTCTTCGTTTCGCATGGGAATGACCACGGAAACGTAGGGGGTGGCGCTCCCCTTGTGCCTGTGCGTGCGGATAATTCCCACGGCAAACGTGAGAATGGCAACCGCATAGATTGCGGTAAGCACGGTCAGGACAACGACGCTCAGCATGGGCCAAAATTTAGAAAAAAGCCTCGCGCCTCGAACCTCGTGCCTCGAACCTCAAGCCCCGACCTAATACTCGAAGGGAGCCCCTGAGTTATCGGTCGTCTATTATCAGCCTTCAGTCCATAATTTGGCGTCAAAGGCGTTACTATAAGAACTCACAACTCATTACTAATCTCACACTTCACATTCCACATTACACATCTCCCTAACCCCTAGATCCTAGCCCCTAATACCAGTTGGACTATGTCCTACGTTACGTCTATTTTTGTATCTTGTAGCCGTATGTTCAAGAAACTCCTTACCGCAGCCCTGGCCGCAGGCTCCCTCGCTTTTGCAGGGGAGTATTGGAACGTGGACCCGGGAGGCGTGACCATGAAGTTTCTTGCGCTGCAGGTTTCGCCTCGAACTGCCGCCATGGCGGGCGCTGGCGTTGCAGACCCCGCTAGGGCCTCCGAAGTGACCCGGAACCCGTTGGCTATGAGTGCCGTGGAATTCCCGGAGTTCGGCCTGAATCAGATTGTCTTTGACGGCATGGGTTCGGACCGTTTCATCAACGTTTATTACGGCCTTCCTTTTGCAAATAAATTCACTTTCTCGGCAGGCCTGGATTACCTGGGTTACGACGACATCGAAGGTCGCGACGAAAACGGTCTCGAGACAGGGGACTACGGCGCCTACGCCTGGGCCGCACAGCTTGGCCTCGGTAGCCGTAATTCCGCCTTCAACTGGGGCGTTACCGCCCGCTTCGCAAGCCAGACCATCGAAGACGAAACGGCCTACGCCATCTTGGGCGACATCGGCGGCTCCTTCAAGGTGAACCGCTATATGGCCTTCGGTGCGACCCTCACCAACGCGGGCTATGTGACCGCCTACGACAGCGAAGACGAATACGCTCCCATGGCGCTCCAGGCGGGCATCACGGGCATAATTCCCGTGACCGAAAGGTGGCGTATCCACGTTTCCGCCGACGCCTACCGCCGCGCCGATACCGAAATCCAGGGGCTGTTCGGGGCCGAAATCGCCTACGCCGAAACCCTGATGCTTCGTCTGGGAACATCGGTCCGCAAAGACGAAAGCGACGACTACTCTACAGGGGTCGCCTGCGGCCTTGGCGTGGTATTCGGCATGATAGTCTTCGACTACGGCTATTCCCCGCGCCTTTCCCTCGATGGCGGCAACCACCACATTGCCGTGGGCCTGCGGTTCTAACGACCTTGTCATCCTCGCGAAGGCGAGGATCCCCTATCATTTCCCTTTCCCTCAGCTCGCCACTTTCACACGACCCTTCTGCAGCTGGTAGCACAGGCTTCCGCGGCTAATCCCCAGCTTTTTCGCCGCCTTGCACTTGTTCCCCTTGCACAGCAAAAGCGTCTCCTCGATGTCGGTGAAGGTCGGTTTCTTCTTCCGCTTTTTCAAGAAATCCGTCACGTAAATTGAACAGATATTTTTGTCGCAAAGTTTCGGTAGCGAAAACTCCTGGGTCAAGATTTCTGTAAGGGTCACGTCGTAGGGTTTCAGCACCGTATAGCGCTGCAGCACATTTTTCAGCTGGCGCACGTTCCCCGGCCAGGGGCAGGCCTTCAGCAGTTCCATCTCATCGGCCGTAAGGTCACGCTGTTTGTTGCCGGAATCGCGACTTCTGGAATCGAGCCCGTTCACTTGGCTCCGAGCCTCCCGCCACAAGTCGTGGGCCACGTCGGTAAAATCCGGCCGTGAGCGCAGGGGCGGAATCTCCACAGGAAAAACGTTGATACGGTAAAACAAATCCGCCCGGAAATTCCCGTCGGCGATTTCCTGTTTCAGGTTCCGGTTGGTGGCGCATATCAGGCGGAAGTTCACGGGAACGCTCTGGGCGCCTCCCACGGGCGTCACCGTTTTCTCCTGCAAAATGCGCAAAAGCTTGCTCTGGGTATCCATGGGCAGTTCCCCGATTTCGTCCAGAAAAAGGGTGCCCCCTTCTGCAGAGCGGACAAGCCCCAGTTTCTCGTCTACCGCTCCCGTAAACGCACCCCTTACCGAACCCTCCAGAATACTCTCCGCAAGACTCTTCGGGATAGAGCTGCAGTTCAGCGCCACGAAAGGTCCCTCCTTCCGCAGGCCGTGATTGTGGATAAAACGCGCGGCCACCTCCTTCCCGGCTCCCGATTCCCCCTGCAGGAGCACCGGGATGTTGGACAACGACGCAATTTCAAGCATTTTGTGTTGGTCTTTCATTATGCCCTCCGATGTAATAAACGGAGATGCGAAACTTTTTTTGAACCCGCTCCACGAATTTTTACAAAACCGCCCCCTTTTTTACAATTTGCAAACGATAGTTGCCTTGTTATTGGGCGGGGGAAGCCTCCCCCTGGTTGCAGCCGCGCCTCATCCCGATGTCACCCCGGCCTGGCCTGCCCTGAGCGTAGTCGAAGGGTGCCGGGGCCACCGTTCCTCGCCGCGTCTTCCACCACCCCCTCTCCTAGGTGGCTCCGCCCCCTAAAACCCCTTGTTCGTCTTGCGCTTTTTTTCTATATATGTGCCGCGCGGCGGGTATTATGCCGTCGCAGACATAGACCAACATAAGGCGGCCGCAAGGTCGCCGCCAAAAAGTGGCTGGCCAGATGGGTAGGCTTGGGCACGACGGTCGTGAGGAAAGCGACTGCGCTCGAAGCCGAGAGGTTTGGTGGCCCGAAAGGAAAAAATGAGTCAAAGAATCGTATGTAAGTTCGGCGGCAGCTCTGTCGCCGATGCAGGCCAGTTCAAGAAGATCAAGGCCATCGTTGAATCCGACAAGAACCGCAAGGTCATCGTCGTTTCCGCACCCGGCAAGCGCAATCCTAAGGAAACAAAGCTTACCGACCTCCTCTACAGCACCTACGACTTAGCCTCCAAGGGCCTCGACTTTTCGACCCCGTGGAACCTGATCCGTCAGCGCTATGACGAAATCTGCAAGGACCTGGGTCTCGAAGACAAGCTGACCGAAGATCTCGACAGCCTCGAAGACAAGCTCAAGAACCACCCCGAATCCGTCAGCACCGACTTCCTCGTGAGCCGTGGCGAATTCCTGTGCGCACGCCTCATGGCCAAGTACCTGGGCGCAAACTTCGTGGATACCTTCCCGCTGATTACCTTCGACGACAAGTATCGCATTACGCCGAAGACCTACGAAGACATCGCGAAGACCTTGTCTGACGAAAACCAGCTTTACGTGCTGCCGGGCTTTTACGGTAGCAACCTCCGTGGTGAAGTCAAGACCTTCAGCCGTGGCGGTTCCGACATCACGGGCGCAATACTCGCTAACGGCATCGATGCCGCCAAGTACGAAAACTGGACCGACGTTTCGGGCATGCTCATGGCTGACCCGCGCATTGTGGAAAATCCGCTGCCCATCGAATACGTGAGCTACCGCGAAATCCGCGAACTCGCCTACTCCGGCGCCAGCGTGCTCCACGACGAATCCATCGCTCCGTGCCGCGCGAAGAAGATTCCTATCAACATCCGCAACACGAACCGCCCCGAAGACGCAGGCACCATCATCGGCCCCACTCCGGAAGAAGCGAAGCTCCCGATTACGGGTGTCGCCGGCCGCAAGGGCTTCTCCATGATTTACATCGAGAAGTCCATGATGAACAAGGAAGTCGGTTTCGGTCGCCGCGTGCTCGCCGTGCTCGAAAGCGAAGGCCTCTCCTACGAACTGTGCCCCAGCGCCATCGACTCCATGAGCATCGTGGTGGATTCTAAGGCCCTCGACGCCGTGCAGGACGTGGTCCTCGAAGACATCACGCAGCAGATGCGCCCCGACCGTATCAAGGTGTTCCCGGGCATCTCGCTCATCGCTACCGTGGGTCATGGCATGACGAACAAGATCGGTGTGGCTGCAAAGCTCTTCACCGCTCTCGCCGAGAACAAGGTGAACGTCCGCATCATCGACCAGGGTTCTTCGCAGATCAACATCATCACCGGTGTTGACGAAGCCGATACCGAGAAGGCCATCAAGGCCATCTACGGTGCGTTCGTGAAATAACCTGCACTGTCATCCTGGAGGCCCAACGGGCCGATAGGATCCAAGAACATTACCGCCCCCGACTATCACGGCCGGGGGTATTTTTTATATATATTACCTTCAGAGGTACAATTATGTCTCGTTGTCGTTTTTGCGGTTCATCCAGTCACGGGAGCGGTTGCTCCTACAGTCCCACCGGCAGGCATGTCCATAACGCCGACTCATCCCGTTGCGTCTACTGCGGATCTTCCAGCTACGGTTCGGGTTGCAGCTATAGCCCCACCGGCAAGCACAAGCACGGCCACGATGACGACAGTTGCGTCTATTGCGGCTCTTCCAGCTACGGTTCAGGCTGTTCATACAGCCCCAACGGCAACCACGAGCATTAATAAAGCCTTTATATAGGGATTAGTTTTCAAACAAAGCGTGTGTCTATTGCATAACGGCAAGAAAGAATATATATTGCCATTATGAAGTATATAAACAAATTCTCTGTTCTTGCGGCACTGACCGCTTCGGCAATCCTCTTTTTCGGCTGCGGCGGTGGTGGTGGCGGCGGCACCGTGGCCTCGGACGAGAACCTGCGGGAATACCTCGAGTCCGCCGAAATGCGGAGCGACCTGGACAATCTGGCGGAATTCGCCTACCTTGCCGAGTACCTGCAGGTGGCCCCCATTGCCTTTATGTCGAGCGAGGACGGCTTTTTCACCGACAGCGTGGACCGGGAAGAAGCCGAAGAGTATGCCGAGGTGATGTCCAAGATGCTCTCCAAAGTCGACCAGTACGAGGCCGCTTGGACGCGTATCGACAGCATGCAGGCCCTGGTCAGCGAGACTCCGTCCCTTCAGAAAAATGGGGTGGGCGTCGCCTACGCCCTCAAGGATTTCTGGTATTCGTTGCGGGGTTGTGGCAAGTCGACCCGCGAAAAGGCCATGGCCGTGGCGGGTTCGTTGAGCAAAAACGACCTGGAAATTCTTTTTAATGGTCTTGATAAAAACCAGAAAAGAGGGGAGACCGATTACCTGACCTGGTGGAAAAATTTCAATAACGGGGATTACGACGACGCCTCGCTCCAGATATACAACCGCATGTATTACAATACGGAATCTTCTTTTGCTGACGAGGCGGAGTTTATCAACAAGACTGTGGCAAAGACCGGGGCGGAAATATCTAAGAAGGCTGCCGAATTTGAAGTGGAACTCTTCAAAATGGCTATGCCCGATGCGGTCACGGACGCCATGGACAATATTGAAAAGGTCGAAAAGACTCTCACCCTCGTCACCAAAGCCAAGGACATGTCCGCCGACGAAATAAAGGACCAGGCCGCAAGCCTTCTTATAGACGGCTATGACGATGCGAAAAAACTGTCGGAAATGGCCGGAGAAGATGTAGAGATGTTGTCCAATTTGACTAAGAAGATTGTGGACAAGACAAAGGAAGCCTTGAAGGAACCTACTGTAGTCACCTTGACCGATAAGGGAGGCGAAGCTTTGGATGGCGGCGCGATGACCATCGCCATCGGGGAAGCCACCGGCAAGGTAATCATCGCCTTGGGTGCCAACGAAGACGGCGAACATCAGGTGGTGCTTAAAGAAGAAGGCTCCCACCTAGTTTCGTTCATGAACGGCAAGGGGAAAAAGTACACCAAGAAGGTTGAGGCAAAAGCCGGGAAAAATATCAAGTTGGAAGGGGAGATGAACGAGAAGGAAATTCGGGACGACGCTGCCTCCTCCAAGTCCAAATTTGGCAAGAGTTCCTCTAGCGAGGAGCCGGAAGAGGAATCTTCAAGTAGTGTAGAAGAGGAATCCTCCTCTTCCATGGAAATGAGCAAAGACGCCAAGAGTATTCTCGGAAGGTGGGTGTTGGTCAAGGATGTGTTTATCCACAAGATTACCGACGCCGAGCAGTGCGCGGTCGTGCAAGAAGCCATGTCACAGCTAGGGGAATTGCAGCTCGGGGAATTTAGCGAATATGGCGGAATGATGTCCGAAAGCTGTGAAGACAGGGAAGAACCTCAGAGTTCCCCTGCCGGCCAGAAGATGCTGTTTTACTCCGATGGCTCTCTGGATTGTCTTGATGGCGGTGGCGATCTGCTCGGTTCCTATGACTATAATTTCGACGAGTCTACCGGAACCATCACCTATGTGAGTGGAGGAGAAACGCCCGAGGGGCATGTCTCTGCTGACGGAACCACTTTGATTTTTGAGACGGTGACCGATGGTGGCTACAAGACCATTACCCACAGGGTCGTTTTCGAAAAGGAATCCGGCGAAATCGAGTAGTTTCACTGAGGATTGGCGCCGGAACATCGGCAGGCTTTAACCTTGCAGCCTGGCCTTGACCAGCTTATACAGGTCCGCAAAGACCTGGTCGGGACTCCGGTCGGCGTCAATGGCGGCAACGCATTCCGGGTAGTCGCGGGCCGCGGCAAGGTAGCCCTTGCGCACCCGTTCGAAAAAGTCCGCCTTTTCCTGTTCCAGCCGATCGGGTGCTTCGCCCCGCCTTGCGGTGCGAGCGCGGCCCCGTTCTACGGCAATGTCCAGCACAACGGTCAGTTCCGGAAAGCAGCCGTCGCAGGTCAGTTCTGTCAGCCGCTGGACCTGCTCGGCCCCGAGGCCTCGGGCGTACCCCTGGTAGGCAAATGTGCTCCAGGCGAAACGGTCGGCGATGACGATTTTTCCTGCGTCGAGGGCGGGCTGGATGATTTCGGCAATGACCTGCGCCCGTGCGGCGTTGTACAGCAAGAGCTCCGTCTTGTCGGCCATGACGCCCTTGAAACTCGGGTCCAGTAAAATCTCCCGGATCCGCTCCGAAATCTTTGCGCCGCCGGGTTCCCGGAGCTTCACCACAGAATAGCCCTCTTTTGTGAGGGCGTCGATAAGCATGTCTATCTGGGTGGACTTGCCGGAACCGTCAATGCCTTCCAGGCTAAAAAAGCGCTTTGCCGTTTTCATGGCTGTAAATATGCAAAAAAAAGCGCCCGTTGTGGGCGCCTGGTCCTGACGAGGACCCTTTTCGGAAATGTTATAACACGCGACGCGGATTGCAGCCCCAGTCGTCATCGCCCCTGTGGTTCCACTGGTTGGCGCCCTGGTCCAAGGCGACTTTGAAGCCGCCCCTAGGCACAAAATGATTCCATTCGTTTGCGCCTTGGTCCAGAGCGATGCCCCCGCCGAGGATGCTTCCGCCACGGAAGTACTTGTCCTGGGAAGAGAAATGATTCCACTGGTTAGCGCCTTGGTCCAATGCAACACTCTTGGAAGCGTCGGTACCGGTGGTGCTTGCGATGGGGAGTGCGTTTGCGAATCCGCCAAAACCTGCGATGCTAGCGACGAAAATGAATGTTGCGATTGCGTGTTTCATGATAAACTCCTTTGTGTTTTTAAGTTCTTTGTTTCTTATGTCCATAATATACCTTCCTAAATTCATAAAGTCAAATACATAATTTTCATTGAAATGATAGAATTTTATTATAGGTTATAGGTATTAGGTGGTAGGTATTAGGGTCGCTGGTTACAAGAGGCTCGGGGTTCGAGGCTCGAGGTTAGGTATTATAAGTTCAGATTTCGGAGTTCTTTGTCGGAAGGACTTCTTGAGACCGTTAAACCTAATACCTAAAACCTACAACCTAATACCTGAACACAAAAAAGTAACCCGCCGGCATAGCCGGCGGTTCTTCATAGACGGGCATAGCCCTAGGATACTAGCAACGCGTCGCACGCGTTGACGGTTCTGACACTGACGTTCGGTCCTTACTGGCATGCCCGCAAGCGGGCTACATCTTCCCGAACATGGTCAGCTGGTCGCCGAACTTGTCCTCGTCCAACTGATGCTTGATGTAGTTCGCTATCTTAACCGCATTTTTGCCT